>ERZ777010.61-NODE-61-length-138067-cov-7.879467_pt1 | contig 138067 bp, 153 predicted proteins | sample MGYA00374963_ERZ777010 | MGnify/ENA primary metagenome ERZ777010 (study PRJEB29309, sample SAMN06268256) | bioreactor metagenome | isolation source: Joint BioEnergy Institute, California, USA | place: USA:Joint BioEnergy Institute, California, USA | collected...
ACATTACCTTCCATGAAAGCTCGCTTGGGCTGAAAAGAGTTCATGCGTAAACCCCTGGTTCGGTCGCCGCAAATTGGGTTCTGAGTGTGGAGAAATCCTTTGGTGTGGAGAAAGCCTTGCTTGCACGCAAGGCTTTTTGCATGGGCTTGGCCGGGCCTCCAGGGTTTGTTCGCATCCTTTCGATTTTGCTATAGTGGAAGGTGAAGTTTAACAAAATCTTGTACAGTTGAGGACGATAGCCCGCAGGAGAGGGGAGTTTTACATGGCCCACCGGAAAATACCCGTATCTGTCTTGAATCTCGTCCCGGTTCGCCGGGGGCAGGGGACGAAGGAAGCGATCGACGCCATGGTGGATTTGGCCCGGGCGACGGAGAAAATGGGGTACATCCGCTATTGGATTGCCGAGCATCACAACACGCCGACTTTGGTCAGTTCGGCGACGGCCATTCTCATCAAGCATACCCTGGAACACACGGAGCACATTCGCGTCGGTTCCGGGGGAATTATGCTGCCCAACCATTCGCCGCTGGTGGTAGCCGAACAATTCGGCACGATGGCTGCCCTCTATCCCGACCGTCTCGATCTGGGGGTCGGCAGGGCTCCGGGAACCGACATGCGGACGGCAAGCGCGCTCCGCAGGGGAAACCACGAGTCCGTCTACACCTTCGCAGAAGATATCCAAGCGCTGCTTACGTATTTCGGCCCGCTTGAGAGGCAGGGATATGTGAAGGCTTATCCGGGAGTTGGCGCCAATATTCCCATTTACGTTCTCGGGTCTTCCACGGATTCCGCCTATCTGGCCGCGGAATTGGGATTGCCGTACGTGTTTGCTTCCCACTTTGCGCCCCGCTACATGGCCGACGCCATTGCCATCTACCGCCGCGAGTTCAAGCCATCGGCGTACCTCGACACTCCTTACATGATCGTCTGCCTGAATGTCATTGCGGCTTCGACGGATGAAGAAGCGAAAAGGGAGATGACCACGATGCAACAGTTTTTCCTGAATGTGGTGCGGGGTACGCAAAACCCTCTGCTTCCGCCCGTGGAAGACATGGACGAGGTGTGGACGCCCCAGGAAAAAGCGCTGGCCATGTCCATGACCAGCATGACGTTCGTGGGCAGCAAGGAATCGGTACGGAAGCAGTTTTTGGATTTTCAGGAAAAGTATCAGGCGGATGAAATCATGGCCGTCACCTATATCTTTGACCCGGACAAACAGAAGCGTTCCTACCAGCTGTTCAAGGAGGTAGCGGACGGCGTGTGAAGGCGCAATGCTCCCCACAAAGCAGACACCTGAAATAACAAAAGTCAGGAGTGCGTTGAGGGGAGTTTTCAGGGAAAAGTTAAACCTGTGCCGAGCGGCCGGGTTTTTCTTTTTTTCTCCTACTTGTACATCATGTCACATATACATAGGACAAACAGCGGTTAATCCGGGAGAGGGAGGAGCATTGTCGTGCGGGTTCTCCTGTTTGTCGTGTTGTTTGTGGTTTCGTTTGACATGCATGCGCAGACGCCGTTGCTGGCGCCGTACCTGAACGTGTTGGGCGTCTCTGCGGTGACGATCGGCTTCATCCTGGGAGCCTACGCCGTCAGCAATCTGACCGGCAATCTGATCGCCGGCCCTTTTCTGGACCGCTTCCCGAAGAAGTGGTTTATTGCGGGCGGACTGATTCTCGCCGGCTTTATGCTGATCGGGCAAGGCCTGGTAAAAAGCGCGGAAGGCTTTTTTGTTTTTCGCCTGTTGCTGGGGTTCCTGATGGCGTTCGTCTCCCCGGCCAGTTCCGCGATGCTCGGAGAAAGCGGCAGGACGGCAGTGGAGCAGGGAGAACTGATGGGGAAAAAAGGGCTGGTGCTGACTTCGGCGGGGATCGTTTCGCCGGCGGTGGGCAGTTTTCTCGCGGTGAAATTCGGCTATGCGCAGTCGTTTGTGATTCTCGGCTATCTGATGATGGCTGTCGGGGTATTTGCCTGGCTCGTTCTGCCCAGCCGTGTGCAGGTGGAGGCGAATGATCAGCCGCAGGTGGAACTGTCAGGAAAAAGGGGAGTGATCGCCGTCCTGGAGAACAAGCTGCTGTACCCCGCCTTTCTCGGGGGATTTGCCGCGTTGTACACGCAGGGGACGATCATTTACGAGGTTCCGTTGCTGGTGCAAAAACAGGGACTTTCTCCCGGGGTGACCGGGGTATTGTTCAGTCTGAAAGGATTGGGCACGCTGGCGGTGTTGTGCCAGTTCTGGCTGTACCGCATTTCCGTGGAGCAGCGGGTGTTCTCCGCCCTGGCGGTGTTAAGCCTGCTTCTCTACGCGCTGGCGATCGGACTGCCCGTGCCGATTCATGTGATGATGTTTCTTTTGGGGGGCTGTCTGGGCGTGCTGCTCCCCGCCCTGGCGACGATGCTGACGATCCATTCGCCGCGCGAACTGTACGGGAGCACGTTCAGCGTCTATTCTGCCGTGCTCTCCCTGGGGGCGGTCGTCAGTCCGGTCATCGCCGGCATGGTGGGCAACTGGAACCACTCCTATTTCATCGCCTTTTTCGTGGCCGCCGGTGTCTGTCTGGTTGGAGGGATTCACCGGTTGATCATCAGCGGCGTGCCGCGGTAGAAGGCAGCAGAAGGCAAAGAAAAGAGGGGCTTGCCTTTTCCTTTTGGGCAGGCCCCTTTTTCTTGTGAAGGCTCCCGAACTCCAGGTCCGCTTGAGTCTGTTGGCGCTTTATTCGTCACCCGTGGCAATCGGATTTTCCGGATACGTGATCCAGTCGCTCCAGCTTCCCGCGTACAGCTTGGCATCCGGCCTGCCGGCCACATGCAGGGCGAGGAGGTTGGTGCAGGCGGTCACGCCGGAGCCGCAGTAAACGATGATCTCCTTGCCGGCGAAGGGGGCGACGCGCGCTTTCAGGGATTCCGCGTCCTTCATCGTCTTGTCTGCGGTGAGGTTGTCCTTGTAAAAGAAGGGGAGCGCTCCCGGAATGTGGCCCGCTACAGGGTCGATCGTTTCCTGTTCGCCGCGGTAGCGCTCAATCGCCCGGGAATCGAGCAGTACCGTGTCTGCTCCCCGTTCGCGCACGCCGTTTACGTCGGCCAGCATGTGCGCTTGCACACGGGGGACGAAGGTGCGGGGAACCGCTGCGGGCAGTTCCGCCGTGACAGGATACCCGGCCCGTTTCCAGGCAGCGTAGCCGCCGTCGAGAACGGCAACGCGTTCATGGCCGAGGTAGCGGAGCAGCCACCACAGGCGCCCTGCCATGGACATCTCTTGATCGTCGTACGCGATCACGGTAACGCTTTCGTCAATGCCGACGCGGGAGAAAAGCGCGGCGAGCCTGTCCACCGGCGGGAGGGGATGGCGGCCGCCGTGTTCGGCCTTCTCTCCGGACAAATCCCGTTCCAGATGAAAATAAAAGGCACCCGGAATGTGGTCCTGCCGGTAGGCCGATTCGCCTGCTTCCGGGTTGTTCAGCAGAAAGCGGCAATCAACGACCACCGTCTTTTCGTCATTCAAACGGCCGTTAAGCCATTCAGGGGTGACAAGCGCTTGCATGGGCATCTTCCTACTTTCCCTTTTTTTCCTCATCATAGCATACCGAATTTTTATTCGGTAGGTTGAGTAGAATGATGGGGAGAAATCGGCAAAGGAGTATAGGAAATGAAACGAATCATGCGCTATTTTCTCCAGGGACTGCTGTACGTGATTCCGCTCGCGGTCACGTTGTTTGTCCTGTACACGATTTTTGTCACGGTGGACAGCTGGCTCAATCTGCCGGTGCCGGGAGTCGGCTTTCTGCTGACGCTTTTGGGCATTTTGCTCGTCGGTTTTTTGGCCTCCAATGTTCTGACCCGCGGACTGCTTTCCGTCATCGACAGGATTTTTGAAAAAATGCCGTTTGTCAAGCTGATCTACACCGCCATCAAGGATCTGATCGGCGCATTTGTAGGGGAGAAAAAGGGGTTTGACCGGCCGGTGCTGGTCACGCTGACGAAGGACGGATTCCCCAAAGCAATCGGCTTTGTCACCCAGGAGGATCTGGGCGCGTTTGGACTTGATGACTACGTGGCGGTTTACCTGCCGCAATCGTACAACTTCGCGGGCAATCTGCTGCTTTTTCCGGCTGCGATGGTGGAGAGGCTGGAGGTGGAAAGCGCGGAAGCCATGGCCTTCCTTGTGTCGGGCGGAGTGTCAGGCAAACAGGCGGAACCGCTCCGCCGGAAAGGGCGGGAAAAGGGATTGCCCGCTGTGCCAAGGCAGGCAAGCGAAAGCCAGGGAAGGCTTCGTTCGCGCGCTTAGCCTTTCTCGTTGAGAATGTAGCGGATGGTTCGTTTCGTGATGTTCAGCTTCTTGCTGAGCAGTTGCCGGTTCCCGTGCGTTTCGGCCAGGCCGCGTTCAATGATCGCCTTGCTTACTTCTTTCTCCACCTGCTTGATGCGACGGACCAGAAAGGCGAAGTCGAGTTCATCCATGGACTGGATCCGGCTCGTGAGCGATTGCACGAACCTTGCGCATTCCTCTTCGATCAGCTGTTCCAGGGTCGTCGTTGCCTGAGCGGCGGAGGCAGGCACAACAGCAGCTGCAGAAGCAGATCCAGATGCAGAGGTATTACTGCTTTCCCGGATGTTTATCGGCAGATGCTCGCTGCGCAACACCTTGCAATCGTGCAAGGCCAGCGTCTGATTCAGCACGTTGTGCAACTGTCGGACGTTGCCCGGCCAATCGTACCGTTTCAGGACTTCCATCGCTTCCGGGTCGATTTCACAGGCGATGTGGCTCTTTTTCTTGAGATAGGCATGGGCAATGGCCGGAATGTCTTCGACCCGTTCCCGCAGCGGGGGAATCGAGAGCTTGATCCCTTCCAGCCGGTACAGCAGGTCGCGGCGAAACCGGTTCATCTCCACCTCTCGTTCCAGATCGCGGTTGGTTGCCGAGATGAAGCGGATGTTGCTTTTTTCCACCTGTTCTCCTCCCACCCGCATGAACTCTCCCGTTTCCATTGCGCGCAGTAGCTTGACCTGAATGGAGGCGGGCGCTTCCCCGATTTCGTCGAGAAACAGCGTGCCGTTGTTCGCCAGTTCGAAAAAGCCTTTGCGGGCCCGGTGCGCGCCGGTAAACGCCCCTTTTTCATAGCCGAACAATTCGCTTTCCAGGAGGGTTTCCGGAACCGCCCCGCAGTTGAGGGCGACAAACGGCTGCTGGGCCCGCAAGCTGGCGCCGTGCAGGAAGCGGGCGAGGAGTTCCTTGCCGGTGCCTGTCTCTCCCTGGATCAGGACGTGGATGCCTTTTGGCGCTATTTTTTTGGCAATGGCAGTGATCTTGGCCATGGGACTTTCCGGGGAATAGACGATGCCAAAGCGCGCGGCTTCCCGGGCAAGCTCATCCGCGGCATGATCGGACGAAGCCAAGAGGGAGTCGATCATCCGTTCCAGCTGGTCCAGGTCGTCAAACGGTTTCTCCAGGTAATCCCGCGCTCCCCGCTGGATGGCGGTCACGGCGGATTGAATCGTACTGTACCCGGTCATGATCAGGACTTCGCAATGCGGACGCTCCGTTTTTAAACGTTGCAGCAAATCCAGGCCGTTCGCATCCGGCAGTTTCAAATCGAGCAGGGCGGCGTGAAAGTCCTGGGACGGGTCCTGCAGCAGCCGTTCCACTTCTCTTCCCGTATTGGCAACCGTCACCGCGTAATTCTTTTGTTTCAGAAAATAGCTGAAGAAGGAGGTAACTTCGGTTTCATCGTCCACGATCAGGATTCGTTTTCCCGACATCGCGATCCCTCCGCATCCGGCAAGTATGGCAAAAGCAAGGTGAATCTGCTGTACTGGTTTGGTTCGCTTTCCGCAAACAGTTTGCCGCCGTGCGCCTGGGCGATTCCCAGGCTGACGGACAAGCCGAGACCTGTCCCTTTCGCCTGTTTCTTGGTGGTAAAAAAGGGCTGGAAAATCTGGGGGAAGTGCTCGGGATGAATGCCGGAGCCGTTGTCGTACACGCTGAGCCCGACATATGTCTGTTCGCCTTCCTCCTTGCGAAAGGCGCTGATCACAATCTGCGGATTCTCCCTTCCCGCCAGGGCGTCTTTTGCGTTCAAGAGCAAGTTGATGACAATCTGTTCGATCTGGTGGCGGCTCCCGTAAAAAGGAAGGGGAGCGGGCCACTTCTCGTACCGGACGTCCAGCCCGGATACGGTCAGCTGGTAGCCGATCAGTCCGAGCGCATCCTCCACCACGTCTTGCAGGTAAACGGTTTCAAACTGGTACTCTTCCTGACGGGAAAAGGTGAGCAGGTTTTGAATGATTTTCTTGCAGCGCACACTGCACTGGTAGATGTCTTGCAAAAGCGGCGCCGGCTGCCGGTTTGCCGCCGCTTCACGCATCAGGAGCTGGGTGTTGCCGAGAATGGCCGTGAGCGGATTGTTCAGTTCATGGGCAATCCCGGCCGCGATCTCGCCAATGGCTGCCATTTTCGCGGATTGCACCATCTGCGCCTCAATCTTGATCTTTTCACTGAGGTCCTGAAAAAGCAGGATGTTCTCCAGCGAAACGGCGACATGGCTGGCAACCAGATGAAACAATTCGTGGTCTTCGCCGTCTTTTGAAAACGCTTCCGGCCGCAACAGGGCGAGGAACCCGAACGTTTGGTGAAACAGGTTGCGCAAGGGGACGATCGCGGCGAAGTGCCCCGGAGCAATCTCCTCAAGCGTGAGATGCAACTGTTCTTGGGCGAGGGCAATGTCGGACGGAGCCGATTTTTCGAATGTCTGGCATTGCCATGTCTTGTCTGCCCAACGGGAAAAATAGGTGATCAGGTGGCCGCCTCTCAGCAGTGCGAGGGCAAAGTGCTCGAACGAAAGGATCTGTTTCAGCTGGGAAGCGATGTACGTGCTTGTCTGGTGCCAGCTGGCGTTGATCTGGATTTGCGTCAGCTGGTTGATCACGGCAAGCTGGTTGTTTTTCTTTTTCATCTCTTCCACCAGGTAGGTAAGCTCCGCGTAATAGCTTTTTCGCGATGACTTGATGCCGGTCAGTTTTTCCAGGATTTCTTGCTTGCCCGCTATTGGCATGGGAAGCCCTCCTGAAGTGCCAGACGGAAAAGTGCGGCCACATCCTGGACGCTCATGTCGCGGGGATTGGTCGCCATGCACACGTCCTGCAAGGCATTTTCGCTCAAGAGTGCAATCTGCTCCGGTTCCAGTCTGATGCCGGGAAGCGACTCCGGAATGTCCAGATCCCGCGCCAGGTCCTTGACCGCCTTCATGGCCAGCCGCGATGAGTCGCGCGCGCTCAATCCCGATGTGTCCTCTCCCAGACATTCCGCGATGTGCCGGTATTTTTCCGGGGCGGCGATGTAGTTGTATTCCAGCACGTAGGGGAGAAGGATCGCGTTTACTTCCCCGTGCGGCGCGTCGAGAAACCCGCCAAGCTGGTGGGACATGGCGTGCACGGCGCCGAGGATGGCGTTGGAAAAGGCGATTCCCGCCTGCAGACTGGCCATGGCCATCGCCTGCTTGGCTTCCATGTTGTAGCGGCTTGCCGCCGATGGGCGCAGGTGTTTTGCGATCAGGCGCATGGCCTGCAGCGAAAGCACCTCGGTAAGCGGAGTGGCAGCAAGGGATATGTAGGATTCAATGGCATGGGTCAGCACATCCATTCCCGTGTTGGCGGTCAGTTGTCTGTCCTTTGTCATCAATGTTTGCGGGTCAATGATGGCAATATCCGGAATCAGCGATTTGGAGATAATGGTCATTTTCACCTTTCGCGAACTGTCAATAATGATGGAAAATTGCGAAACTTCCGAACCTGAGCCGGCTGTGGTGGGAACCATCACCATCGGGGGCAGGGGGTGTTTGATTTTATCGACGCCTTCATAATCGGCAATCTTCCCGTCATTGGTGGAAAGCAGGGCAATGGCTTTTGCCGCGTCAATCGCGCTTCCTCCTCCCACGCCGAGGATGGCGTTGCAGTCTTTGGCGCGGTATTCCGCGACGCCGGCGTGGATTTCATAGTCCTTGGGGTTGGGGGTAATCCGGGTCCACAAATGATATTCCAAATTTTGCTCATCCAAATAGTGAACGGCACGTTCGATCCAGCCTGCCTTTTCCACGCCTGGATCGCTGACCAGAAAAACCCGGGTCGCCCCCAGACGGCGCAGGCTTTCCCCTGTCTGGCAGATGGAATCGTTGCCAAAGATGATTTCCGGTGTCATAAATTTGGAAATTTGCATGGATCGCCCCTCCTTTTCCTTGTTACCTAGGAATACAACAAAGCTGGAAGCACTTCCTTCTTTTGCCGATTTCGCGGCACCGGGGACGATAGATCGGCTGATTCGGCCGATTTTTCGGCCCAAAGACAACAAACAGCATCCCTCTTCAGGCAAAAGTAAAACGTTTTCATACTGGCATATTCCTTGCTTTCACCAGTAGGTATCCCGCAATTTTTGCAAAGAAAAGGAGGAAGCCAAAATGAAAGCAGCCGTCGTCAATGCATTCAAACAAAAGCTGGAGGTGAAAGAGGTTGAAACGCCGCAGCCCGGTTACGGACAGGTGCTGGTCCGCATCAAAACGTGCGGCGTGTGTCACACCGACCTGCACGCCGCGCACGGCGATTGGCCGGTCAAGCCGAAACTGCCGCTGATCCCCGGTCATGAAGGCGTGGGCGTTGTGGAAAAGCTGGGGGAAGGCGTCACCTCGTTGAAAGTGGGGGACCGGGTGGGGATTCCCTGGCTGTATTCCGCCTGCGGCGAATGCGAGTATTGCCTGAGCGGCTGGGAAACCCTCTGCAAGCAGCAACTGAACGGAGGGTATACCGCAGACGGAGCCTATGCCCAGTACTGCGTGGCCCCGGCAGCTTACGTGGCCCGCATTCCCGATGAGTTGAGCGACGTGGACGCGGCCCCGATCCTTTGCGCCGGGGTGACGACCTACAAGGCGTTGAAAGTGGCCAATGTGAAGCCGGGCGAGTGGGTGGCCATTTACGGCATCGGCGGGTTGGGACACATTGCCCTGCAGTATGCGAAAGCGATGGGCTACAACGTGGCTGCGGTTGACATTCACGCTGACAAGCTGAAGCTGGCCAGGGAACTGGGAGCTGATCTTACGGTAAACAGCAGCGAGACCGATCCGGTTCAGGCCATCCAGGAGCAGGTGGGCGGAGTGCATGGCGCGGTCAGCGTGGCTGTGAACAAAAAGGCGTTTGAACAGGCGTACCGTTCCGTTCGCCGCGGCGGGACGCTGGTCGTCGTCGGTCTGCCCAATGACAACCTGTCCATCCCGATCTTCGACACTGTCCTCAACGGCGTAACGGTAAAAGGTTCGATTGTGGGCACGCGCAAAGACATGCAGGAAGCGCTTGATTTTGCGGCCCGCGGAAAAGTGAGGGCGATCATTGAAACGCAGCCGCTGGAAAAGATCAACGAAGTGTTCGAGCGGATGGAAAAAGGGCAAATCAACGGACGGGTTGTGTTGACAATCGATTAAAAAAACGCAAAAAAACTGCCATCGTTTCGGCCTCTGCTTGCGGCCGGCGATGGCAGTTTTCCTGTTCAGGACAGTACTTCAGGAATCGGCGTTCAGGTATTTTTGATAGGGCGTGTAATCGATCTGCTTTTTTTGCAAATGCTTGATCAGCCATTTGTGATCCCGCTTCGGCGTGGCAATGATATACCCCTTGATGATCAGATCAACGGTGATTTCCCTGGCGTTTTCCTCCAGGGCAAGCTGCCCGATTTTTCCGGCGATGGTCCGTCTTGCCGTGTCGCGGAAAAGCTGGGGGACCGGCTCCACCAACTCATTCAACAGGGCCAGGCCTTCTTCCGTCCAGAGCGTCCGCGTTTGCTCGATGTAGTAATTTTGCCAGTCCAGGTCGGATTTTCCGTCCTGCTTGGGCATGGATTTCAAAAATTTCCGGAACATGAAAAACCCGCCGATGAACATGATTGCGACCATGACGATCGTCCAGCTTATAATAAAGAGAGAAAAGCCCGTGGACATTTGCTCCATGATCCTACACCTCGATTTGGTCCCGTTGCATATACATCCAAAGTGTACCGTATTTTTCCGGTTGTCACAAACTTTTTGTTGTTGCGCCCAACATCAGGGTTTGCTCTTCCCAACCGCACATAGAATTTAGTATGATAAGAATTAATCTAATAAAGGAGTTGACGCTCATGTTCAAGCTTGGACAACGCGTCGTTATTGTGGCCGACTCCTTTGAGCAAGGTTTGCCGATTCGCGAATACGGTTATCTGATCGCCAGGGACCGTAATCCGGACAGCGCATTTCAGTGGGTGGTTCGTATCCCTAAGATAGATAAGCAATTTCCTGTGGTCGAAGAGGACATTGCGCTTGAAGAGCAGCTTATCGAGGAGGAAACGGAGCGGCTCACCCGCGAAGCTTTGCTCGATCACGCCTTGGCGACCAGAAACGAAGCGCTTTTCCGCAAGCTGATGGGCATGCAGGAAAAGGAAGCGGCACATGACGAACCTGTCAAGGAATCCATGGAAGAATTCATTCGGAAAGTGAACATGAAAGCCTGGATTTAAAACGGCAGTGTGAGGACCGCGGGCGGTTTTTTCGCCATGCGGCAAATCGTTCGACATTACAGGACTGAATCTCTTGGCATTATTGTGATGGTTACGAAAGCGGGGCCGTTTCATGTCTGAAATTGTGACGTTTACCGACGATTTTGGCCAGGTTGTGCAAATGCCGCGCGAAGAATACCAGAAAAAAGTGATTCCGCAGAACTTGGACAAATATTGGGACGACAAGGAAAAGCTTCGCGAGTATGCCTTGCATTTGGCGGCCGAGCAGTTTACCGAACAGGCTGCCGCTGCGGCGGACAGGCTTTTGGAACTCTGCGGGCCGGTAGAGTCCGTCCTCAATTTCCGGGCGGTCGTGCACATGCAGGCCAGGGAATACGAGCGTGCCAAGGCGATTCTCGTCAATTGTCTGGACCGCTTTCCTTCTTCCGGCATCTCCTGTATCAATCTTGCCAAGGTATATGCAGCGGAAGAAAACCGGACAAAGGCACTTGAACTCTTGGAAGTCGGCTTGTTCAAGGACCCGAATCAGGAAGACGGGTTAAACATGTATGTGGAGGCTTTTTTGGCAGAGGGAAAACGGGATGAAGCCAAAAAACGCCTGGAGATGCTTGCGAAAAGAGAGGGCGCGTGGCGTCCCCAGCTGTATCTGGCTCGTCTGGCGCTTGCCGAACAAAACGTGCAGAAGGCGATGGACGGGTACACGCAGGCGATTGAAAAGGCGAAGGAACGCTTTGAGGCGGTCATGGCGGTGACCGCTGATCTGGATCAGGCAGGTTTTGCAGATCAGGTGATTCAGGTCTGCGAAGCGTATTGGAAACCTGACTTTCCCCATCCCTGTGCCGGGTTAAACTACGCAAAAGCGTTGATTGCGACCGGTCAGAAGGAGAAGGCCATTGCAATCCTGCACGAAATGCATGAATATTTGCCGGAGAAGCACAGGCCGGCGGTGGAACGGTTTTTGGCCCGCATCTCCGGAGCAGATGGAGCGAAGGCTGCCCTGCAGTCTTCCCGGTCGGAAGAGTCCGGCAGAGGTTCCGAGAAAAAGAGTTGGTGGAAGTTTTGGAAGTAAAGGCCCCGCTGCGAAAGCAAAAGAGGCGCTTTCATGTCTTGCACGACATGGCGGCGCCTCTTTTGTGTTGCATCTATTGAAACTGGCTGGTCAGCTTCCGCTCCAGAAAAGCTACGCCTTGGTACATCACGGTAGCGACAATCGCAATGACGGCGAGGCTGACCATGACCAGGGTAAAATTGAAAACCTGAAAGCCGTAGATGATCAAATATCCCAATCCGCTTTGCGCCACGAGGAACTCGCCGACGATCACGCCCACCCAGGAGAGGCCCACGTTAACCTTGAGCGTGGCCAGCAGCGTGGGAATCGTCGCGGGCAGGATGACGAGGCGGAAGATTTGCCGCTTGTTTCCTCCGAGCGTCTGCACCACCTTGAGGTACTGCGGGTTTACCTCGCGAAAGCTGGCAGAAATGTTGATCGTGGTGATGATCACGGAGATGGCAATCCCCATGGCGATCACGGAGAGGAGTCCGGGCCCGAAACAGACGATGAAAACTGGACCCAGGGCTACTTTGGGCATGCTGTTGGCGACGACGAGGTAAGGCTCCAGCACGCGCGAGAGGAAGGGGAACCACCAGATGAGGGTGGCCAGCATCGTTCCCAGAAGGGTTCCCAGCAAAAAACCGATGAGCGTTTCCCACACGGTGATCCCGATGTGGGGCAGCAGGCTGCCGTCTGACAGCAGTTGCCAGAAGAGCGCGGCAATTTTCGTGGGGTAGCTGAAGATGAGCGCGTTGATGAAATCGGCCCGGGCGAGAAACTCCCACAGGCCAAGAAAGACGATGAACAGCAGAACCTGCGTGACAAATACCCTTCGGCGCTCTTTGCCTGCCCGTTTGAGATAGGCCTGATGGATCGTTTCAATTTCCTTCGGATGCATCGGCTCCCACCTCCATCTCTTTCCACAGCTGCTGCAGCAATTCCTGGAACGCTTCCCGGTGCCGCGCCTCCATGGGGGGTGCCTGGCGGATCGGAAAAGGAATCTCAAACTCCCGTCGCACTTCCCCGGGATTGCGGGAAAGGACAGTCACCCGGTCCCCCATGGCAACGGCCTCCGAGAGGTCATGGGTGACGAGAATCGCCGTTTTCTTGTGGCGGCGCAGGGTGGCAAAAATCAGGTCTTCCAGTTTCAGCTTGGTTGTGTAATCGAGTGCGGAAAAGGGCTCGTCGAGCAGCAACACGTCCGGCTGGCAGGCAAGCGTGCGAACCAGCGCGACACGCTGCCGCATTCCGCCGGACAACTGTTGGGGAGAAGCCTTGCGCACATCGGCCAGCCCCATTTCTTCCAGCAGGTGGAGGGCGTACTCCTCCGCTTCCTTTGTGCGCAACCCCTGGATTTCCAGGCCGAGCAAGGCGTTTTCCTCAATGGTGCGCCAATTGAACAGGTAATCCTGTTGCAGCATGTAGCCAACCCGCGGGGTGCTGCCGGTGACGGGTTTTCCATCCAACAGAATGGTGCCGGATGTGGGGCGCTCCAGTCCGGCGATCAGCGACAACAGCGTTGTCTTCCCGCAGCCGCTGGGGCCGACGAGACTGATGAACTCTCCTTCCTTTACGCGCAGGTTAATATCTTTGACCGCCATGAATGCCCTGGACGTGGAAAGGTAAAGATGGGTCACGTGGCGCAGTTCGATTTTGGCTGGCATCGAAGGAATCCGGCTCATCGCTGGCTACTTCCCTTCTATGGCGTTCTTGGCAAACGTCGTGTTCACCAGCTTGCCGTAATCAGCCGGCGCCTGCAGTTCTCCCGCTTCCGTCATGATCTCCTGCAGGTGGTTCCATTCTTCTTCATCCAGAATCGGATCTGTGGCGAACGACCCCTGCTCCAGGTAGCGCTTGATCGAGCTTTCCAGAATCTCCGGACTGATCTGTTCAAAGTATTTGGCAATCATGTCGGCGGTCTCCCTGGGGGTGTGGCTGGCAACCCATTGTTGCCCTTTGTAGATGGCGTTGGTAAACTTTTGGATAGCATCCGCGTTGTTTTCCAGATAACTTTGTTTGGCCATGTACACGGTGTAAGGCACCTTGCCGCTTTCCTTGCCGAAGGAAGCGACGACATGGCCGATTCCTTCCTGCTCAAAGCGGGAAGCTTCCGGTTCAAACAGCTGCACGTATTCCCCGGTTCCGGAAGCGAAGGAAGCGGCAATGTTTTTGAATTCGACGTTTTGGATCAGTTCCAGATCGCCGTGCGGATCGATGCCGTGCTTTTTGAGAACGTATTCGCCCACCATTTGCGGCATGCCGCCCTTGCGTTGGCCGAGGAAGACGCTGCCCTTCAACTGGTCGAAGGAAAAATTGTCCGCTTTTTCGCGGGCGACGAGAAAAGTTCCGTCAGTCTGGGTGAGTTGGGCGAAGTTGACCACGATGTCGGTTGCCCCTTGCTGGGCCACGTAAATGCTCGTTTCCGAACCGACGAGCGCCACTTCGATGCCGCCGGAAAGAAGCGTCGACATGACTTTGTCGCCGCCGGGAATCGTCAGCAGTTCCACGTCAAGTCCTTCTTCCTGGAAGAAGCCTTTTTCCAGCGCGACGTATTGGGGGGCGTAAAACAGGGAGCGGGTCACTTCACCGATGCGGATTTTTTCCGGCGCACTGGAGCAGCCGGAGAGGATTGCCGCGCCGGATACGGCAAGGGCGGCGCCCAGGCGAAGCAGACGTTTCAACATTCTCAATCCCTCCTTGCGAGTGATGCAGTCAGTGTCAGGGTATGCGCCGGCCCAAAAAGGGTGAATGCCCAGCGGCAGGACTTGCACAAGTGAGCGGGAGGAGATGGAAACAGACCGCATAAAGGAGTTGCGCGACACCGTGATTGTCACTTTTTTGGGAACAGGGTCGGGAGCGCCGACAACCAGGCGCAATGTAAGCGGAATTGGCCTTCGCTTCGTGCAGTCTGGAAAGTGGTGGCTCTTTGACTGTGGAGAAGGCACGCAGCATCAGCTGCTGCGGGCGCCGATGAAGATCAGCCAGCTGGAGAAAATCTTTATCACCCATCTGCACGGAGATCACTTGTACGGCTTGATTGGCCTGTTGGCCAGCCGTTCGCTGCGCAATGGGGAGGCGGCGCCGCTGGAACTGTACGGTCCGCCTGGCCTGGAGCGCTATTTTCACGCCGTGATGGAAACAAGTCCGGTTCATTTGCACTATCCGCTCACGATCCATACGGTCCGTGAGGGGGTCGTCTGTGAGAGCGGGGAGCTGACGGTATGCTGCCGCCTGGCAAAACACCGCGTCCCCTCCTACAGCTATGCAGTCGTGGAAAAGGAGCGGCCCGGCGCGTTTCGCGCAGATCTCGCGCGAAAGTTGGGCATTCCGCCGGGGCCCTTGTACGGGGCGCTCAAACGGGGAGAGCAGGTGACGCTTCCGGACGGGCGTGTCCTGGATGGAAAGGACTTCGTCGGGGAAACGCAGCCCGGGAGAAAAATCGTCTTCAGCGGAGATACGGAACCGTGCGACAGTGTGCGGGAGCTTGCCAGGGGAGCAGACCTGCTGGTTCATGAAGCCACCTACGCGCAAAAAGACAAAGAGCTGGCGGAACGGAGCGGACACTCCACCGCCTGGGAAGCGGCGATGCTGGCTCGTGAGGCAGGCGTGAAAAAACTCTGCCTGACGCATTTCAGCCCCCGTTATGAAAACGGGGAAGGGATGTTCACCCTGGCAGACCTGCTGGCCGAAGCGCAGGAAGTATTCCCGCAAACGGTGCTTGCGGAGGATTTTCTGGAATTGCCTGTCAAACGGGTGCGAAAGATGGAAGGCACAGAGCGCGCAAGCAAAGCGGAGAGGGAAACGAAGCATGAGGGGGTGTGAGCGGCGTTGAAACGGATTACCTTTGCCACACCGGAAGAACTGGTCGAACATTGCCGGCGGGAAGAGGTCAGCCTGATCATCGAATATCGCGACGAAGCCAACAAACAGCGCCAGGTCGTGCTTGCCGGGGAAAGGCTGGAAGAAGCCCCTGCCTATTTGCAACAGGCGAAGGCTGAGGCGTATTACCGCAAGGAAGGCATTTTTTTTGAAGTGCATGCGGGGTGGAAATAGAAAGGCACAGGGGAGTTTTTGTGCGGGAGAGGAAAGGTGACCGACAGTGTCCGGCAGTCGAGTCGGGATTTCGCTTGCCATTCGCTATGCGATGTTTGTTTTGGGCCTTTTTGTGGGGGCTTTTGGCTGTGTGCTGACGATTCAGGCAGGCTTGGGAGTCGCGCCGTGGGACACATTTCACATCGGGCTGCAAATGACGTTTGGACTGACCATCGGCATCTGGTCGCAAATTGTTGGGGCGGCCGTCATTATTACGTCCTATATTATCGCGAAGATCAAGCCTTCTTTTCCCATGTTTCTGAACATGTTTTGCTTTGGTTTTTTTCTCGACCTGATCCTGTGGTGGGAGATCGTTCCGCGTGCGGATACCGTCGGCCAGCAAATCGCGCTGTTTTCCCTGGGCATGGTGATCATGTCGGTGGGGATTGGCATGTATCTGTCGCCGCGCCTGGGGGCGGGGCCAAGGGACAGTTTCATGCTGGCCATGATGGAACGGTTTGGCTGGAGCATGCAGAAGTCGCGTGTGATCATTGAAGTGAGCGTTCTGCTCGCGGGGGCCTTGCTGGGAGGTCCGGTTTCCATCGGAACTGTATTGATCGCCCTGTTCACCGGGCCGATGATCCAGCGCACCCTTACCTTCTGGGAATCGCGCATGCGCAAACTGTACGGTGAACCGGTGCGGGCCAAGCGTCATGCGAGCTAGCGGGACACCTTACCGCAGCAGCGGTGCCGGCAACCCGGGTGCATTTGCAGTAAATGGGTGATTCGCTGGGCGTCCGTCCAATCAAGCCTTGCAGATCCCTCATACAATACGACTAGTTGTTGCAAAGGAGGGAAGTGGATGAGTCTGTTCAGCGGCAACTTTGACGATTTTGCCCTGGTGCTGGTGCTGTTTGTTTTGTTGGCAATTGTAGGGTGTGCCTGCGACTAACCGGGGGGCACGGGTTCTCGCAAAAGAAAAAAGGGGGAGCGGACGCTCCTCCTTTTTTCATTTTGAATAATAAAGTTTAACCCAGCCGTTCCCTCACTTGTTTCTTTACCGCGGAGATTTGTTTGTCGCTTAATTTGACTCCAATAGCTTTTCCCACTTTTTTAATCAGTTCCTTCAATTTTTTGTCGTTCTTCAAATCTTTCCGGGAGTAACCTTTGGCCAGTGACTTGATGTCGTTCATATTCAACTTTTTGCGGCTTTTTTTGTTGATTTTCTTGAGCAGGTCACTCGTTTTTCCACTCGATTTTGCCATGAGCCTCGTCTCCTTCCTTGGCGGATCGTCAGTGTCTTTGGAAGTTTATGGAAACAATCGAGTTCTTGTCTGGACAGCTGCCGCTTTCACATGCCTATTTTCGCCGCCGATGTGCGCTTGCCCACATTCTCCGGGCGGGCGAGAACATAGGATGAGGCAGACCGATGATGCATGACAGGAGGATGCTGGCGTGAAGATTCTCAGCTTTCATCCGGATGCGCCCTTTCAAGAGATTCTGTCGGAACTGAAAGGGCGGTTGCGGGCCGAAAAAAGAAAGCAGCAGCAGTGGCACTGTTTTGACGATCTCGGCTGCATGTGCGTCAACCAGCAGGCGTTTGAGCGCATACACAAATTCTGCGAACGATATCCGCACACGCTGGAGGAAAACGTGACAGTGCGCGTGCACGCCGCCGAGGAGATTCCCTGGGGAGTCCGCTACGTTGGGGCAGAGCGGCTCTGGCGGAAGGGAAAAGGGGCGGGGGTAAAGATTGCCGTGATCGACACGGGGATTTCCCGGAATCACTTTGAGTTGAGGGATCAGATCAAGGGACGCGCCGATTTCGTCGGCGGCGGACGGTTGAACGGACATGGGACGCATGTGGCGGGAATCATTGTCGCGGCGATGAACCAGCGGGGAATCGTCGGAGTGTCGCCGGAAGCCCATATTTACGACGTGCGCGCGTTTGATCATGAGGGAAAATCAAATCTTGCCACGATCCTGAGGGCCATTCACTGGTCGATCGCCAATGAGATGGAGATCATCAACATGAGTTTCGGCATGCCGCAGTACAGTGAAGCGCTGGCGCGGATGATCAAAAAGGCGAGGGAGCGGGGCATTGCTTTGGTCGCCTCGGCCGGGAACAGCGGCGGCGAGGTGGAATATCCAGCCCGCTACAACGGGGTAATCGGCGTCGGGGCCATTGACCAAAAGGGGCGGCTTGCCGATTTCAGCTCGCGGGGGAAGGGGATCAACGCCAAGGCACCCGGAGTTGACATTCTCTCCACCTGGCCGGGCAACCAGTTCCGCAAACTGAACGGAACGTCCATGGCTGCTCCGCACGTGACCGGCCTGATCGCGCTGAAGCTGGCACGGCGCAGAAGGGAGAAAATCAAGGATTAATCCATCCCTAAAAAAGCGAGAAAAGGCCAGGGAGCTTTTCCCTGGCCTTGGCCTTGTCGGGTGGAGGGGGCGCCATGCCGACAGCGCGTTCTTCCCGGATTGGCCTACTGGTGCATTTTCGTGTCGTAATCTTGCTGGACGCGAAACCATATATTAAGATCATTGATGAGACTGGCCAATTCGTGTATTTCCGTGTTCAATTCGCAGGAGCGTGCAAAATCTTCTTCTTCGGACAGCTGTTTGGTTTTTTCGACAATGATGGCTTCCAGTTCTTTGATCCGGTCGGGAATTTTCGCCCGGATCTCTTCCCATTTCAGCAGCATGTCGGCACGCTCTTCCCCTGTGTACTCTTCCCAATCCAGGCTGAGGTGCGGAAGCGGGATGCCCAGTCGTTCATCAAGGATAAATTGGTAGCGCAATTCGTTCACTCCTCTCCACAATCCCATCATACCAGAAAGGGAAAGCGGTGGGGAGGGAAAAGCGCGGGAAAGGAGTTTCCATGACGAACCCTCGCATCCTGATCGACGCCGACGCCTGCCCCAGACAGGCGTTGCGCATTGCCCAGTCGCTCGGGGAGGAGCTGGACTGGCCCTGCATCACGTTTGCCAGCTACAACCACCAGCTGCAGGGTCCCCGCCATATCGTTGTCGACAGCGGACCGCAAGCGGTCGATGTGCGGTTGGCCAACGAGGCGCGCGCCGGCGATATCGTGGTCACGCAGGACATTGGGCTGGCGGCGCTGGTTTTGGGAAAATCCGCCCGTGCGCTGACGCCGCAGGGGAGAGTGTTTGACCCGGATCAGATCGCTTTTTGCCTGGAAGAGCGGAACGAAAAGGCGCGCTTTCGCAGGGGTGGAGGCAGAATCAAGGGACCAGCGCCCCGAACGGCCAGGGACGATCAGCGGTTTGAAGCCGCCCTGCGCGCGCTGATGAAAGGCGGGGAAGAACGTGACGTCCGGTAAGGGACAAACTCTGCTTTTGCGCGCAGGCTTGTGCCTGGCGGTTGGGATGCTGTTTTTTCTGATGTACCTGGGCGAATTGTGGACGCCGCTGGATCAGGCAGCATTTTCTTGGGTGAGCGCCATTCGCTCCGATGAACTTAATTTCCTTTTGCGGCGGTTTTCATTACCGTGCTGCTGCCGTTCAGCAGGGTTTACCTCGGCGTCCACTATGCCAGTGACGTGTTGAGCGGCGTTTACCTCTCTCTGGCCCTCTATTTCCTGGCGCGCTACTTTTACTGGCACTGGGAGAGGAAGATGAGCAAGAAGCCGTCTGGGCCGCTTCTTACCGGCTCCGGCTAGACAGGATAGCCGAATTCCTTCATCAAGCCCAGCCACTTTTCCACGCTGGGCCTGTTCTTTTTTTCCCGCGGCAGCACAATGTAGGCGGAGCGCTTGGGAGGCTTGTTGCCGACGAGCGGCAGTTCCTTCAATTCGCCTGAGGCCAGGTGGGCTTTGACGGCTGAGCGGGTCAACAGGCACACGCCCAACCCTTCCTTGATGAGATCGATGGCCAGTTCCGCTTTGTCTACGTGCAGCCGCGGCATGAAGTTTCGCGGCAGGATTTGCCGGATCCATTCGTTGAAGGGCGGCCCCCAGTCCATGTAGAGAAGCGGCAGGTTGCCCAGATCGCGGGTATGTACCTGTTCCAGTTCCGCAAACGGGCCGTTCGGGTTGCATACGAGCACCACTTCGTCTTCCCACGAGGGGATCACCTCAAAGTTGGGAAGGGTGGGCGGCACGTAGACAATGCCGATCTGAATCACGTGGTCGAGCAGATACTGGATGACGTCGGAAGAGTGCCCAGTCTTGGTGCTGATGGCAATGTGCGGGTAGCGGGCATGGTACTCCTTTAAAATCGGTTCCAGAGTAGAGGTCCAGATGGAGTTGAGGCTGCCGATGGACAGGTAGTCTTCGTAAGGTTCCAGCGATGCCACTTCGTTCAGCGCTTCCTGGGAAAGCTTCAGAATCCGTTCCGCATACGGAAGCAACGTCAGGCCCGCCTGGGTGATTTCGACGCTTCGCTTGTCGCGGATAAACAAAGGTTTTCCTACTTTTTCCTCCAGTTGTTTGATCCGCATCGTGACCGTGGACTGCACGAGATGGAGCATTTCAGCCGCCTTGGTGAAATTCTTGGTTTGGGCCAGTGTGTAAAATGCCCGAAGCTGTTCAAAGTCCATACTGATGAAATCCCTCTTATCTAAATATTTGATAACAATATACAAAAATGTTCGTTTCCCAAATTATACCTTGATATTTTAAATTGGGAATATGCTGAATTTGATGGGATTTCAAGAGAGCGGGGGAAACCGAATGAGACGGGAAGTGTGGAGGGAGACTCCTTTCACTGTAAAGCTGTTGCTCTCTACCTCCTTTATGATGAATTTGGGCTTTTATGCCTTGATTCCCTACCTCACGCTGTACCTGACCGGAAGCATTGGCTGGACGCTGGCGATGGCGGCACTGGTTTTGGGCGTCCGGCAATTCTGTCAGCAGGGGTTCGGCTTTTTGGGCGGTGTCGTGTCCGATTTGTTTGGCTACAAGGGAACGATGGTTTTCGGCTTGGGCATCCGTGCCGTGGGATTCGGGATGTTTGCCTTTTGCACGCAGACCTGGCATTTTTTTCTCGCCGCGATCCTCGCGGGGTTGGGCGGGTCGCTGTTTGAGCCGGCGGTGTCTGCCGCATTCGCGATTCAAACTCCGGAAAATGTGCGAAAAGAAGTTTTTGCTTTTCGCAATGTCTTGGTCAACATCGGCGTTGTCGGTTCGCAATTGATCGGAACCGCGTTGGCGACCGTGGACTTTTTTTATCTCTCCCTGTTTTCCGGGGGCGTATTCGCCCTTTTGACCCTGTTGGTCCTGTTCCTGTTGCCGCCGATCGCAGCCGAAAACACCCGCTACAGCATGTGGCAAAGCATGGTTCACGTCCTCAAGGACAAAAGGTTTGTCCTGTTTACCGTCATTCTGATGGGACACTACTATCTGAACATGCAAATTTTCCTGACCATCCCCCGGTTCGTCGAGGATGTCATGGGAGACAAGTTTTACGTGGGGATTGTGCTGTCGACGGTGTCCCTTTCCGTCATATTGCTGCAGATGAAGGTGATGCGCCTGCTGGAGGGATACCAGCAAAAACTGGTTCTGATCGGGGTTGGCACCCTGGTGATGGGGATCGGCCTCTTTCTGCTTTCCTTCGCCCATTCCCTCTGGCTGATCATGATTGATGTGTTTCTTTTCGCAGTGGGCACCATGATTGCCGTTCCCAATATGGTGGAGGTCGTTCCCGATTTTGCTCCAAAGGAAATGGTGGGGGCCTATTACGGCTTTAACGGGTATTCGATGGCGTTGGGCGGTTCCCTGGGGCAAATTGCCGGTGGATGGGTCTACGACATCTCCAAGCAGCTGGCCATGCCCTGGTTGCCGTGGAGCATTTGCCTGCTGGTCGGGATGCTGGTCGTCTGGCAGTTGTACCTGATGGAACAGACAGGGAGCCGAATGAACAGAGGAAAAATTTCACAAAAAAGAACCACACCTTGAAACCTTTTTCCGGGTTTGTTCGTATAAAATGATAGTGAAAACGCGGAAGGTGAAAGTGAGGGTTCCAGGATGGAAGATCTGACAAAGTTAAAACGCATGTTGCTGTTTGTAAGCACTCTCGGTTTTGCTGTTTTCACCTTGGTAATCATGACGGAGATTGTCTCCTTGTTCGCATAGAGCTTGCATACGTAAATAAAAAAGCTTCGCTGTTCAAACGACGGCGAAGCTTTTTTCAGTTTGGCGGCATCGGCCTTGCCCATTTCCAAAAACGAAAGGGCATGGGCGGATGGCGATGGAGTCCTGCTCCTGAGGCATACTAAGGGGGAATTGTCCCTAATAAGGCGCAAATTGATTTTGCAGCCAAAATATTTTGCGCAATACATGCAATAAAATTTTGCTCCTGTGTGTCCAAATATCGCCATTTTGCGGGAATTTCAGGCTTGGTATCAATCTTGAAATGGAAAAAGGGCAGCTAGAAGTAAGGAGGCAGACAACTCATGAGCAAAAGCAAACAAGTCATCGAACAGACGGAAAAATACGGTGCGCACAACTACCATCCGCTGCCGATCGTCATTTCCAAGGCGGAAGGCGTTTGGGTGGAAGACCCGGAAGGCAACCGGTACATGGATATGCTGAGCGCATACTCCGCGCTGAACCAGGGGCACCGTCACCCGCGCATCATTCAGGCGCTGAAAGACCAAGCGGACAAGGTCACCCTGACTTCACGGGCGTTTTACAACGACCAGCTGGGACGTTTTTATGAAAAGCTGTCGGCGCTGACCGGCAAGGAGATGATTCTGCCGATGAACACCGGCGCGGAAGCGGTGGAGACGGCGATCAAGGCAGTGCGCCGGTGGGCCTACAACGTGAAAAAAGTTGAGCCCGACAAGGCGGAGATCATCGTCTGCACGGGGAATTTCCACGGCCGCACCGTGACGATTACCTCCTTCTCTTCCGATGAGGATTACCGCCGCGGATTTGGTCCGTTTACCCCAGGATTCCGGATTATTCCGTACGGGGATATCGAGGCTTTGAAAGCTGCGATTCACGAAAATACAGCCGCTTTCCTGGTGGAGCCGATTCAGGGAGAAGCGGGGATCATCATACCGCCGGAAGGCTTTTTGAAAGAGGCGTACGAGATCTGCCGGGCCAACCGTGTGCTGTTTGTCAGCGATGAAATTCAAACCGGCTTCGGCCGCACGGGTAAAATGTTTGCCAGTGACTGGGAAGGCGTCAAGCCGGATGTCTACATTTTGGGCAAGGCGCTCGGCGGAGGCGTGATGCCGATCTCCGCGGTGGCGGCGGACCGGGAAATTCTCGGCGTGTTTGAACCCGGCTCGCACGGTTCCACTTTTGGCGGCAACCCGCTTGCATGCGCAGTGGCGGTGGCCGCGATGGAAGTGCTGGAAGAGGAGAATCTGGTGCGGCGCTCATTGGAGTTGGGGGCTTATTTCAAGGAGAAGCTGCTGGAGATTCAACATCCGCAGATTGCGGAAGTTCGCGGCCGCGGCCTGTTTATCGGCCTGCAACTGAAAACCGCCGCACGTCCTTTCTGCGAGAAGCTGAAAGACCTTGGCCTTTTGTGCAAGGAGACGCACGAAACGACAATTCGCTTCGCGCCGCCGCTCGTCATTAAAAAGGAAGAACTGGATTGGGCAATTGAGCGAATCAAACAGGTTTTCCAGGTAACCGCAAACGTTTGATCTTCACAGGCAGCCACACCCCGCGCAAAAATCCCGCGCGGGGTGTTTCTTGAAATAGGGAGGGCTTTTCCAAAAAATGTTCGACAAATTCCGACTTCTTGTGGATAAGTTTGAAGGCAATATTCACCGCTGAACAACAAGGTTTGTCTCAGTTTGCTCACAACTTGCCCACAAGATACCCACATGATGTCCACGGCGGTTGTGGATATTGGAGCGATTGTTCGACCCCTGTCCATTTGATACAATGGGCTCAACATCAAGGCTGGAGGTGAGCAAGGATGAAATGCTTGAGTGATCAAATGCTGATTGAGGTATATCATCGCGCTGTCGACCTGCAGTTGGACGAAGAGTTTATCGAATTGTTGCTCAAGGAAATTGCTAGTCGAAACCTTCAGATTGCGTTGACGAACTCTTGATTGAAAGCTTTCGCGTGCAAACGCGTGCCATATAAAAGTAAGGCAGCCACCCGCCCGTGTCGGATGGCTGCCGGTTTTCTTGTCTGCTACAACGCGACGAATTCGAGCGCGGTCACGCCTGTGATCGGCGCTTCCTTGGCAAGCAATGTTTCCGGAAAGTACAGATGGACGGGTCCGTTTTCGCGAATGGGCTTGCCGTCCTTGGAAAACTGCAGGATGGCTGTTTTGGCTTTTTCAAGTGGAATCAGAATCGGTTCGCCTTCCTTTCGATGGAGGCGAACGTGGGACGCTTCCGGCAGGGGTTGGGCGTTTTCAATAAAAGGTGCCAGGCGCATCCCGTAATCGCCTTCCAGCGCCTTTTTCATTTCCGCCATGCTGTGCGGCCTTTCCGACGGCAAGGAGGCTCCTTCGCGCAGTTCCTTGTCCCACTGGGAGCTGGCGCCTTCCAAATACTTCGTCCCCGATTGACCCGATTTTTCTGCTTCTCCTGCATATGTGGACAGGTCGATTTTGCGCTCGTCAAAAATCCAGACAGTCGGGTCCAGGGTGATGGGAAAGGTGACAGCCCCTTTGAAAACGATCACTTCTGACATGAGCCATTCCCTCCATATTTTCGATACCAACCCCAACCATTGTATCGTATGCGGGGATGGCTGGCAAACGGTTGGCCAGCTTGTGTTGGACGGGTTTTCGGTATATTCTGGAACAAATGAGGGGGGATGGAAAAGGATGAAGTTTGATTTTGACGCGGTAATTGACCGGACGGGGACGAAAAGCGTGAAATGGGATACGAACCACCCGTCTTTCAACGCGGAAGGAATGATTCCGCTTTGGGTGGCGGACATGGATTTCGCCTCTCCGCCGCAAGTGACCGAAGCCTTGATGAAACGTGTGAGTCATCCGGTGTACGGCTACACGTTTCTCGGTGCGGACTTCTACGGCGCAGTGCGGGAATGGATCGAAAGGCGCTTTTCCGTCGCGGTGGAGGAAAGCTGGATGACGGGCATCGCCGGTGTCATGCCCGGCATACGCGTGGCCATTGAGGCCTTTACTTCGCCGGGCGACAAGGTTCTCATCCAGCCGCCCGTTTACCACCCGTTTTTTCACGCCATTGCCAGCAGGGGACGGCAGGTCGTGGAAAACCCGCTGGTGGAGAGGGATGGCTTTTACGAGATCGACTGGGACGATTTTGCCCAGAAAGTACGCGATCCGCAAGTGAAGATGTTTTTGCTGTGCGCGCCCCACAACCCGGTGGGAAGGGACTGGACCCGCGAGGAACTGATCCGGATGGGAGAACTGTGCAGGGAGAACGGTGTGCTGCTGGCCGTTGACGAAATTCACGCCGACCTGGTCTACCAAAAGGACGGACACACTCCCTACTATTCCCTGCCGCGCGAGTTGACGGACAACAGCCTCATCTTTCTTTCCGCGGCCAAAACGTTTAATCTGGCAGGCTTTTTTACGGCCATCATGCTGACGCCCAATCCGAGCCACCTGCAAACGTTCAAGAAAACGGCGGCGGCGATGGGTCATGATTTCGTCAACCTGCTGGGAGCGGAGGCGACGATCGCCGCTTATCGCCACGGCGAACCCTGGCTGGAACAACTGCTTCCCTACCTGCACGAAAACGCGAAGTACATCCATCACTTCTTGCAGACACGTCTGCCGCTCGTCTCCATGCGGGTACCCCAGGCCACGTACCTGGGCTGGATGGATTTTCGCCGGCTTGGCTTGCCCCATGACGAAGTCGCCCGCCTGTTGCGGGAAAAGGCCAAACTGGGACTGCACAGCGGCACGACGTTTGGCCGTCAGGGGAAAGGCTTTTTCCGGATCAATTTCGCCTGCCCGCGCCATGTTCTGGCGGAGGCGATGGAGCGTCTGGAGCGTGCCCTGCAAGAGAGCTGAGGGTTTCTGGAGCGGCCATTTGACAGCAGGAATTTTTCTCCATACAATCACATTCAGATTCCATTCTTAATGAGGAGCACGGACATGAACCCTTATCAGCCGGAACAGTTGAAAGAAGCGTGGGAAGAAGGAATCACCTGGTGTGACAAGGGAGAGGTGGCTTCCTACATTCCCGAGTTGGCCAAGCAGGACCCGCGGCAACTGGGTGTCAGCGTCTGCTTTCCGGACGGCACCGTGTACAGCGTGGGAGACGCCGATACGCGCTTTACGCTGCAAAGCATCTCGAAAATTTTTTCGCTGATTGTGGCGCTCTGCCAAAACGGAAGCGAATACGTCTTTTCGCGCGTGGGCAAGGAACCTACCGGCGACCCGTTCAATTCGATCGTCAAACTGGAGATGATCAAACCCCACAAGCCGCTCAACCCGATGATCAATGCCGGCGCAATCGCCGTTGCCGGGATGATCCGGGGGAAAAACGTGGAGGAACGCATCGGTTCCATCCTTGATCTGCTGAAAAAGATGACGCAAAATCCGGATATCCGGGTGAACCAGGCCGTCTACGAATCGGAGAAACGGACAGCCGCCCGAAACCGCGCGCTGGCCTGGTTTCTCAAGGACAGCGGAGTGCTCGAGGGCGATGTGGAGGAAACGCTTGACCTGTACTTTCGCCACTGTTCCATCGAGGTGACGGCCAAGGAAGTGGCACGCATGGGCATGGTGCTGGCGCTGGACGGCCTCGACCCGAAAAGCGGGGAACGCTGCTTCCCCCGCGAGGTGGCCCGCATTTGCAAAACGTTCATGGTGACCTGCGGCATGTACGACGCCTCCGGAGAGTTTGCCATCGACGTCGGCATCCCCGCCAAAAGCGGTGTGGCGGGCGGCATCCTGGCCACGGTGCCGATGCGCATGGGCATTGGCGTGTTCGGTCCGGCTCTCGACGACAAAGGAAACTCGGTCGCCGGCATCCGGCTTTTGCAACACCTATCCAAAACGTGGAATCTCAGTATCTTCTAGCCAGATACAATTCAAGCGCCTTCTCCTCTTTTCAAAACGCCGCGAATGACGTACTATGGAAGGTAAGGATGGAGGCAAACGGAGGGATAGGTTTTGGCAGAATCAAGGGTTATCGATCTGGAACAAAAAGCGCTAGCGTTGCTTCAAGGGGACGCTGAAAAAATATATAAACTGATCGACGTACAAATGGAAAACCTGACCATGCCGCAGTGCCCGCTGTATGAAGAAGTGCTGGATACGCAGATGTTCGGCTTGTCGAGGGAAGTCGAGTTTGCGGTGCGTCTTGGTTTGATTGAGGAAGCGGTCGGCCGGGAGATCATGGACTCTCTGGAACGGAAATTGGCCGATCTTCACGAGCTGTATAACAAAAAGTAAGGCGAGGCGAGAAGAGCAGTACCCTCGCTTTTTTTCACGCATAGCATCTCCCGTCCGGCAGAAGAATAATCCCAAAACCGTATCGGGAGGTGTGACCCTTGTCCAAACCGATGCTCTGTCCGGTTTGCAGAACAAATCGCACGCGTTTTACAATGATTGAACAAACTCCGCGTTACCTCCGTGTCGATCCCCAGTCGGGCCAGGTCATCGCTGAACTGAAAAGCGAGGAACTGGATGTCTTTCACCAGCCCTACAAGGGAGATCCGTACCTGATTCAGTGCGGCGTGTGCGGCACGATCGAGTCGGAAGAGCGCTTTGTCAAAATGGCGCAGCACATGCAGGGACAGCGGTAAAAAGCACAACTGGCAGATCTTTGCCTAAAAAACCAGGCACGCCTGTTTTTTGCAGGGTGCCTGATTTTATTCTGCAGCCTTGTGCACACAATTAGCGGCAGAAAATATGCTTGCCGATCTTTTTGATTTGCGGTCTCGACCAGATCCAGGCTGAGGTGGCGGTGTCAGGGTTGAAGTAGTAAATGGCGCCGTCGGTCGGGTCCCATCCTTTGAGCGCGTCCAGAACCGCCTTTTTGGCTGTCTCGTTGGGGGTGAGCCAGATTTGCCCGTCGGCTACCGCGGTAAACGCCTGCGGTTCAAAAATCACACCTGCGGGCGTATTGGGAAAGGCAGGGTTTTTGGTCCGGTTGAGGATGACAGCGGCGACGGCCACCTGACCGATGTACGGTTCCCCGCGTGCTTCGCCGTAGACAGCGTTGGCCATCAGGCGAATGTCATTCTCGGAAATTCCCGCCGGACGCCAGGCCGTGGTGGCTGCTTCCGTTCGCTTCCGTGCGGATTGCGCTGGCTGCCGGACGCCCAGGTCTTCTGCGGTCGGTTTGTAATGCCGGGTTGCGTTGTACAGCTTCAACTTGGTCTTCGGACCGAGCACGCCGTCTACCTTCAAGCCGAACTCGTATTGAAAATTGCGCAGTGCCCAGTAGGTGCGCCAGCCAAACACGCCATCGACCTTCCCCGTGTAGAAGCCGAGAAATTTGAGACGGTATTGCAGTTCGCGGACGTCTTTTCCTTTTGCACCCACGGTGATCACTGCGTTGCTGAAGGCATCCGTGCGATGAGGCAAGACAACGGCTGCCGATCCGATCAGGGAAACGACGAGTACGCATGCAGCCAGCCATTTCACAAGCCGTTTCATACCAGCTTTCCTCCTTTGGTATTGACGTTCGGACAACGAACGCGTGTATCGTTATCTCGGCCGATCCTGTCGGGAAAACAACAAGTCTTAGCTAGTAGATTCTCCCGTTTTCCCGCATTTTTGCCTGTAAATTGCTGGATGGCCGGGGAGGAAGGCTTTTGCATAAAATTCCTTTTAAGCCCAAGCTGTGATTGTTTATAATATGAAAAATGCAAAACAGCTGAAACGATGCGGTTGAGAGGAGGGCATCCAGGTGGCTGACACAATCGGGGAGATCAGGGTGGCCGACAACGTGGTGGCTGCGGTGGCGGGAGTGGCTGTTTCCGAAGTGGAGGATGTTTCGCTGCGTTCGGGAGGGTTTTACCAGGATTGGGCCAAGAAGTTAAACGGCGGGGCGAAAGGCATTCAGGTGGCGGTTTCAGAGGGAAAGGTCAAGCTTCATATCCAGATCAGCGTGAAATACGGGACTCCCATTCATCGCGTGTGCCAAACGCTGCAGGAGAAAGTCAAGTTCACCGTTGAGGACATCACGGGATTGACGGTGGACGAGGTGAATGTTCACGTCGACGCGATTGAAATATAGGAAAACGACCTGCGCGAAACAGGTCGTTTTTTCTTGCAGCGAAAATGGCAGCGAAAATCAGGCCAAATGCATCTGTTTTTGCAGTTGTTCCTCCACCTTCTGCCTGTTTACTTCCCGCGATACGGACAGCAGAATGCCGGTTCCGATGAGACAGACCACCAGCGAGGAGCCGCCGTAGCTGATGAAGGGGAGCGGAATGCCGGTCAAGGGGATGATTCCCGTCACCCCTCCGATATTTACCAATGCCTGCAGGGCAATCATGCTGACTACGCCGATTCCCGCCAGACTGGCAAACGTGTCCTTGACCCGCAGACAAATGTGAATGCCGCGCAAGAGAAACAGCATGTAGACGAGGAGAAAGAGCGCCGTTCCCACAAAGCCCAGTTCTTCGGATATGATGGCAAAGATAAAGTCCGTGTGGGCTTCCGGCAGGTACAGGTACTTCTGAATGCTTTTCCCAAACCCTGTTCCCCATAATCCGCCGTGGGCAATCGCCACCCATGACTGAATGATGTTGTAGCCTGTGTACAGGGGATCGCTCCACGGATCGAGGAAGGAATATATCCGGTTCATGGCATAAGGTTTGGTGGCGAGGTAAAAACCCAATGCCAAGCTGCCAAGCGGTCCGCAGATCAGGATCAGATGGAGCAAACGGGCGCCGCCGCAGATCATGATAACCAGTCCGGTGCCGGCCAGAATGACCGCCGTTCCCAGATCGGGTTGCATGGAAATGAGCAAAAAAAACAGTCCCGTCACCACAAGAAGGGGCATCAACCCGGTCTTCAGCTTGCGAATGCCAGCGCCTTTCTTGGAGATGATGGCGGCCAGATACAGGATCAAGCCCAGTTTGGCAAATTCGGCGGGTTGAATGCTGGTTGAGCCGAAGCGAAACCAGGATCTCGCTCCGTTAGACTCCGTACCGATCCCGGGAATCAGCACGAGCAACAAGGCAATCAGACTGAGCAGGGCAATGCTGAGGTAATGCCGCTTGTAAAACGTAAACGGGATGTTCATGGCGATCAGCATTCCCACGATGCCCACCACGAGAAAACGAATTTGCCGCTTTACAAAATAAAGTTCATCTCCGTTGCAGTAACTGCAGCCGTGTGCGGTAAAACTGGTCAGGGCAAATATGGAACTGGAACTGAGCACCATGAGAATGCCGAAACCGACGATCAGGGCTGTCAAAAAGAGAAGCACGAAGTCGGGTACGCCCCGCGTTTTCATGGTTGAAATCTCCCTTCTACGTGGAGCATCAGAGGAATGCCTCTTTCGCTACACATAGCGGCTTGTCCACTTTCCTCGCGGCTTCATGCTTCGTGAGAGGAAAGTTTTTCACTCAGCATTTGCAGTTTGTTTTTCGCAGTTTTCAGGACGGCATCCGGAATCGGGCTGTCGTAATCCAATCCGTGCGGGAAGAGGTGTTTGCCCATGTAAGGCTCTTCCAGTTTCAAAACGGCATGGGTGTCCTCCAGCTTGCCTTCGATGACGTTTGCCTCTACACGGAGGTAGTAGACATTTCCTTTGTCTACGATTTTGTAGTCGTATGTAGCGTGATGGTAATCCCACGCCCCGCGGTCAAAGCCGAGTTCGCGCATGTAGTGTTCCAAATCGGCGAATAACACTTCCTTGTTGCCAATCCCCGTATCCTTGATAACCATTCGTTTTCCTCCTACAATGGTGTGATTTTCACTTATTTAATCATAGACGCTTTTTGGAAGAAGCGCAATCCATAAGTCACCAGCCTGAAAAAGCGAAGGGATCTCTGGCGATGTGCTCTTTTCCCGCATAAAGATGAATGCCGGTAGGGACACTACAACTGTTTCAACAGACAAAAGGAGGAGAAGAACTTGGCAAAAGTGGAAAACCGCACATTGCGTGAGATCATGACCAAAGACGTGGCGACGGTAACGCTCAAGGACAACGTCTACGAAGTGGCCTGCAAGATGCGTGACTGGAACGTTGGGGTGATTCCCGTCGTTGACGAGAAGAACGATGTCATCGGCGTGATTACGGACCGCGATATCGTCATTCGCGGCATTGCCGAGAAGAGGGGAGGCTCGGCTCCGATTGAACAGGTGATGACCCGCGACATCGTACTGGGCAAACCGGAGATGACCGTTGACGAGGCAGCCAAAATCATGGCCAAACATCAGATCCGGCGCCTGCCCGTGGTGGAAAACGGGAAGCTGGTCGGCATCGTGGCCCTTGCCGACATGGCGGTTCGCCAGGCTCATCACGACGAAGCCAGCGAAGCCCTTTACGAAATTTCTCAACCCGCATCGCGTTGAGGCAACCCAATTACACCCCAATTATTTGGACAAGCGACAAACGCGCACGGTCCCATTCATCGGGACCTGCGCGTTTTTTCTTTTGGGCTCATCCTGCTGCTGACACGCGCCTGTGCTGATGCATAGGCTGGTAACGAGAAGGGAAAGGAGGACTCGATATGGGTCTGTTAGACGGCTTTTTTGATCGGGACAACGAAGAACTGCTGTGGATCATTATTGTCGTCATCGTGCTGTTCTTTTTGTTTAACGCCGATCGCGACTGACACCCGAGGAGAACAAAACGACCTGGCCGGCAGGTCGTTTTTGCCGCTTTTCGCGCTTTGGAGCCATCCTTTCTTCGCTATTGACCGCGGCATTTTCTTTTACTACTCTAAGAAAGGCAATGTGACGCAGAGAAAGGAAGGACTCCAAAGATGCGACTGTTCCTGTCATTCGTACTCTTGTTGGCCATGCTGGCCGGTTGTGCCGATGCGGGTGAACCCGTTGCCAACGGAGAAATGCGCGCGACGGTGAAACGTGTCATCGACGGCGACACCGTGGAGTTGACCAACGGGGAAAGGGTACGCTTGATCGGGGTGAATACGCCGGAATCGGTGAAGCCGAATTCTCCTGTTGAGCCGTATGGCAAGGAGGCCAGTGAGTTTACCAAAAAACACCTTGCGGGGCAGGAGGTCATTCTGCGCTTTGACGTGGAATTGCGCGACCGGTACCAGCGTTTGCTGGCCTATCTCTACCTGCCGGACGGGACGTTTTTCAATGAAAAGCTGGTGCGGGAAGGCTACGCGCAGGTGATGACGGTTCCGCCCAACGTGGCGCACGCCGATCTGTTTCTGGAGGCGGAGCGGGAAGCGCGGGCGGCAAAAAGGGGACTGTGGGGGCTGGAGCCGAATGAGGATGGGAAGAAGAATGCGAATGCTGCTGCGGCAACCTCTTCTGTCAATAAGCAGGAAAAAGGCGCCAGTCCGACAGCTTCTTCCGCCAAGAAGCAGGATAAGCCCGCCGCGTCCTCAGAAGCGCCGGAAGGAAAGCTGATCAAGGGCAACATCAACTCCAAAGGCGAGAAGATTTACCACGTGCCGGGTTCCCCCAACTACGACCGAACCGTTCCGGAAGTCTGGTTTGCCACGGAAGAAGAGGCGCAGGCTGCCGGTTTTCGCCCTCCGAAACGATAGGATGAAGCGAAGATGTGAAAAAAGTGCCTTGGTTTCGCAAGCTTATGCGAAGCCGGGGCATTTTTCGTTTTGCGGCTCCTTTTACGGCTCCAGGGGATGACAGCTCGGATTGGGCAGACGCCTATCACCGCCCGGGCGGAAACCACATATCATATGGTTGATTGGTCAGATACCCATTCTTGCGAGGAGGATGTTGCATTGTACTCACAGGTTCGTGTCTATTACCCGTACGTCAGTCCCTTTGATCCATGCCCGCCGATCCGGGTGAAAACGTATCAGGTGAACCCGCAGCTGTTCATGCAGTTTCAGCCGGAAAACATGCGCCAGTTTACGCCGGCGGAAGCGTTGATCCACGGAACCTTGTGGCCAGATTTGTACAGCTCTTACTCCGGAAGAGGAGACCAGGAAGGATTGGAGGGTGCCTATGACAACCGCAAACCGTCCCGTTGACGAACAATTTTACCAACTGCTGAGGCGCTTGCAGGAGCTTGATTTTGTGCTGGTGGAGCTGAATCTGTATCTGGATACCCATCCTCATGACGCGCAAGCCATTGAACAATACAACCAGACAGCGCAGCAACGATGGGAAGTTGCCCAGGAATTTGAGTCCCGGTACGGCCCGCTGATGAACTTCGGGCACAGCTATTCCGACTATCCCTGGCAGTGGAAAGAGGCTCCCTGGCCTTGGCAAGTTTAAGTGAGAGGGGTTTGGCAAATCATGTGGATTTATGAGAAAAAGCTGCAATATCCGGTACGAGTCAGCAAGTGCGATCCGCGAATGGCAAAATTTCTGATCGAGCAGTACGGAGGCGCTGACGGAGAACTGTCCGCAGCCCTGCGCTATCTCAACCAGCGTTACACCATTCCCGACAAGGTGGTGGGGCTGTTGAACGACATCGGCACAGAGGAATTCGCCCACCTGGAAATGATCGCGACGATGGTCTACAAACTGACCAAGGACGCGACGCCCGAACAGCTGGAGGAAGCCGGGTTGGGGGCGCATTACGCCAACCATGACAAGGCGCTTTTTTACAATAACGCCGCCGGTGTGCCGTGGACGGCAGCCTATATTGCCGCCAAGGGCGATCCGATCGCGGATTTGTATGAGGACATCGCGGCCGAAGAAAAGGCGAGGGCCACGTACCAGTGGCTGATCGACATGACCGACGACCCGGATTTGCAGGACTCGCTCAAGTTCCTGCGCGAACGGGAAATCGTCCACTCCCTGCGCTTTCGGGAAGCGGTGGAGATCCTGAAGGAAGAGCAGGGAAGGAAGAAGTTTTTCTAGCATAGCAAGCGGATTTCGGCAACTTTTCAAGCCATGATCTAAAAAATTTCAAGAATGAACAAAACGGGTTTCGGGAACAATGGAGATGACTGATTTTGGAAAGGAGTCGTCTGATGAAGGCCCGAACCCGATTTCTTTACCGACTTCTTTTGCTGATCGGCGTGGCGGCATGCCTGGAAGCGTTGCTGTACCAAAATTCTTCCCATACGTCTGGTCCCGCCAATGAAGCGCAGGCAGAGCAGGCTCCCGCGCTGGACGTGGATTATACGATCAGGCAGGATGATTTGCACCTGAAGCTTGCGGTGCGCAATTTCACCTTCTCACTGGATAACATGGGGAAAGAAAACAAGCCGGGAGAAGGGCATGTCCACCTCTATCTGGACGGCAAAAAAGTGGCCAAAATCTTTGAACCCACCTTTGTGCTGAAGGATATACCGGAAGGAAAACACGAAGTTACCGTGGAATTGGCCAGGAACGACCATGAATCGTACGGAGTGAAAAAGCAGTTTCAGATCGAGATCAAGCCGTAAGTCTTTTGACAGGCGGGCTGGAAAACGGGTCAAGCTGAAGGCCGCTTTTTGAAAGCGTCCGCCTCCACAGGATGCAAAGTTTTGACTTGCATGCTGACGGACTTGCGAGCCAAATGCATGCCGATGTGAAAATCACGCAAAAAAGCCGACTTCCCAAGTGCCTGATGGCCTTTTGAATGTCGGCTTTTCGCTGTTTGGCACGGATCAGCGGATGTTCACGCGAACTTTTGCCCGCTGGTCGGGCAGGGAAACGACGAGCGTCGGGTACGAGATCGCCTGGGTATTGAAGGCCCCTGGCGCAGGCGCTTTGACGCGGACTTGCAGCCTGTACTGATGCGCTCCTGTCTTCCTGACCTGTTCGGCCACGAGGCGGTATCCGCCGGTTGGGCGCTTGCCGGCTCCGATGACGACGTACGATTTGCCGTTGGCGCGCACAACCGTGTAACCGCCCGATTTGCGCACCTTTTTCAAGGCTTTTCTCACCTCGGGCGGGTACGGGGAGGCAACCGTTTCCCAGGCGGCTTGTCCGGGAGCGATCACTTCCGTATCAGCGGCATTTGGGGTAGGATGGGAAAGGGGCATTGCCAGGTTGAACGGCAGTGTCAAAAAGCCGATGAGAAGCAATGCGGGCATGATGGAAGACATCTGGCGATCCCTCCATTGTTGTGTGATTCAAGGGTATGCGGTTTCGGAACATATGCGGCAAAGCGAGGTGACAGTCGTGCGCCTGCAGGATGCGCTGGACTGCCTGTCCAATGCGACACAGCAGTCCATCTTGCAAGAACAATCCCGTCGGTTCCGCGTATCCGATGGACAAACCCTGGCGGCCCGTCTGACGGACCCGGCCTTTCTTCAACAGGTGTGGGAGCAGGCGGACGCGCCGGAACAAAAAGTGTTGCATTTCTTTCTGCGCCATTCCATGAACGGCTTTGTCAGCAGAAGGGAATGGGAACGCGCGGCAGGCAAAGACCGCCTGTTCGACGCCGGACTGAACCGGTTGCGCAGGCTGGGCATTGTGTTGACTGTGCGAAAAATGTGGAGTGAAATTGGCTATCTGATGCCGCGGGAGGTTCGGGAGCCGTTTTTGTCCTCTCTGCTCCCCCCGCCCGAAAAGGCATATGCGTACTTCTCCAAATTGCTCCCTTATTATATGACAGCGGGCAGGGGGGCACAGCTGGATCTTTTTGGGCTGTTGCTTCATCTGCGGGAAAACCCGGTTCCTTTGACACAGAAGGGAACGCTACATCGCAGGTACCAAAAAAAGCTTTCTCCCCTGCTGTCGCTTTCCGACGAGCATGTAAGCGGGATCTGCCTTCCTCCGCTGAATCGGGAAGAGCGGCAGGGCTTGGCCTTGACCATCGCCCTCGATCTGGCCTGGAAGCTTGGCTTGGTGAGAAATGAAAAGCAAAGCGTGGTTTTGCACGAGCCCCGCGTTCAGCGTTGGCTGGAACTGCCGTCCCCGCTTCGCTGGGAAGAAATGTACCGCTTGGTTGAACAGCAGCTGTTGCCGCACGGAGAGTGGTGGGACGCGCTTGCCTTCCTGATGCGTCAGACCCCTGTGGATCAGTGGTGCTCCTTGCAGGCACAGCTTGGCATGCTGAGGGAAGCCGGGTTTTCCGTGCCCGATTCGGGCGAGGCCGTGGAGCGGATTCGCCAGGAATGGCTTCACCCTCTGCTCGGACTTGGGTGGGTGGAACTTGGGGAAAAGGAAGCGGGAGACTTGTACTGGCGTTGGAATCCGTTGCCGCAGCAAGCGGAGGAAAGCGGCTGGTACATCGATTCGGCGGGGGAAATCACCATCCCGCCGCTCGTACCGCTGAAAAAGATCTGGGAACTCAGTTCGTTTTGCCCTCTCCAGTTTGACGGTCCGTTCGTCAAAGGAAGGCTGGAGCGAAAGAACATGCAAGCCTATTTGGCCAGGGGCGGGACGGTCGAGCAGGCGACGGAATTGCTGCGCGAAGGCTGTGTGCATCCGCTTCCGGAAACGGTTGCGGTGATGATCGCGCAGTGGGGACAGAGCGCCAGGCAAATTCGCCTGGAACCCTGTTACCGGTTGCGCACCGCCACACCGGGACTCTTTGCGGAGTGGAAGGAAATTCCCGAATTTCAGCCCTTTCTCAAGCAGATCATCTCTCCCACGGAGTGCATTGTCACGGAAGGCCAGCACCTCGAACTGGCAGAACTTCTGCGCCGTTACGGCTACGAACCGCAAGTGCTCCAGCCATCTTTCCCGCCTCTGACTGCGGAAGGGGGCAATGCGGCGGAACCGGCTCCCGCACAGGATGGTCTTTTCCAAGTGGTGCGCCCCTGGGATGGGTATGCGGTGGAAAACACTTTTCCCGAACTTGTGCAAGGGATGGTGCAGGTCGCTGCCCTGCCCAAAATGTGGACGCGCCATTTTCAGTCCTACCATCCGCATACCTTGCGGGATCTTTTGAAGCGAGCCGGAGAATTGCAGCTGGAAGTGGAGATCGAACGGCGGGATCAAGTGCGGATCCAGGGCGTCCCTTCCGACTTGCGCGTGGAAATGGGATACTGGATGGTTGGCGTGCAAGGCGAGGCGGGAAAAAAGCGGTTGAGGCTGGAGGATATTGCCCGAGTGCGGATTGTCGTCCCTGATCATCTGTACGCGGAAAGAGGAACGTGATACAATCAAGAACGTGAACACATGTTTAACAAAGGAGGTCTCGCACTCTTGGAATCGTTGGAAACGACAGATATGACCCAACTTCTGCTGGAGTCTTATGAGCTGTCAACGATGATCAACCAGTCGCGCGAGGTCTCGGAGTACTTGCAGGCCAAGCGTCGCATGGAAGAAGACAGGGAAGTCCAGCGCATGCTCTCCCTGTTTGCCAAAAAGAAGGAACAATATGAAGACGTGCAGCGTTTCGGGAAGTATCATCCCGATTTCGAACATATATCGAAGGAAGTGCGCGAACTGAAGCGAAGCATTGAAGCGCTGGAGACGGTGAGGGCGTTCAAGCAGGCCGAGGACCGGCTGGATGAACTGCTCTATCAGGTCGGCCGGACCATTGCCGATGCCGTCTCGGAAACAATCAAGGTGCCGAGCAACAACCCGTTCCTGGAAGTCAGGAGCAGCGGTTGCGGCACGGGCGGAAGCTGCGCTTGCAGTGTGAAAAAACACTAAAAATCCTGCACTTGGTCCCGCACGTGCCGATTGGGGTTCGCTCCGCAAATGCCTCCCCGATTGCCTGGTCACCGTGGGGGAGGGAGGCTGGCTGTTTTACACACGGTGCACACTGTTTGAGGGAAGGAGAGCGACAGCCAACATGAGAGAACGCCGACTGGGAGTTGCCGTATGGGTAAAAAATACGCGCGCTGCCAAGAACTTGCGCAAGTTTGGCAGCATTCACTACATCTCCAAGCGCATGCAATACGTTTCGATGTACGTGGACGCCAACCATATCGACGAAACGATCCGCATTCTGGAGAAGCTGAATTTTGTCACAAAAGTGGAGCGTTCCCACCGTCATGAAATTCCCACTGAATACAACAACGCCCGGCCGGACAAGGCAAAGGAATACGATTACAAGCAGGAAAAGCATCAGGTGATGTCGCTGGCGGAATCGCTGACTGCTGACGAGGTTGTTGCTTCCAAGACCGTGTCGACGTAACTTTTGGGAAAGCTGCCATTTTTCGGCAGCTTTTTGTCTTTTCTCCAGCCCCGACACATGATATGCTAAAAGCAGGTTGAAAGTAGGAACGGCACTGGTGTATGCGTTTTCATGAAATTTGAATGGGAAAGAAATGCCAGCCGGAAAGGTGGAGTGCGCACATGATTTACCTGGACATAAACTGCGACATGGCTGAGGGATTCAGCAGAGGCCGCCAGTCCGAAGACTTGGGGATCATGAAATGGATTACTTCTGTCAATATCGCCTGCGGTTTGCATGCCGGCGATCCGCATGTGATTCGCAGAACCATTGAGGCTGCTCTGGCACATGATGTCAGGATCGGGGCGCATCCCGGGTACCCGGATGTGCACGGTTTCGGCAGGCGCTCCATGAACCTGTCCGCGAGCGAGGTGTATGAACTGGTGCTGTACCAGGTGTCCGCGCTTTCCGGGATGACCCGCGCGCTGGGCGGGCGGCTGCACCACGTCAAGCTGCACGGCGCCTTGTACAACGAGGCGGCGGAGCGGCCGGAACTGGCACAGGCGGTCGTTTCGGCAATCGCGGATCTGGATGAGGAACTGATCTTGTACGCCTTGTCGGGAAGCAAGCTGGTTGAGGCAGGGTTGGAACACGGATTGCAAGTTGCCGAGGAAGTCTTTGCCGACCGGGCGTATTTGCCAAACGGCAGACTTGCCCCGCGCGACCTGGAAGGAAGCGTGCTGATCAGCCTGGAAGAACAGATGGAACAAACCCGGCAGCTGGTGCTTCAGCAGCGGGTCTGCACCGTGGACGGACAGCATATCGCCTTGGTCGCGGATACGCTGTGCGTCCATCAGGAGAGCTACGACGTGCTGCTGTTTTTGAAGGAATTGCACCGCTGGGCCAAACAGAACGGCGTCGCCATCCGGCCGATCAGTCCGGAGTGAGCTTTCCGCCAGCTTAAAAAGCCGTGAAGCAACCTGCCATTGTGGCATGGTTTTGCTTCATGGCTTTTTCTTTTGCTTCCCGCCGGCCTGCCGTTTGCCGTTGAACCGGACACTGTCTCGTTCGGCTTCTTCCCCTGTACGAAATATACTTCTCGAATCAAATTTGCTACAATGTGTTTGAAACATTTTCCGCAGAAAAAAAACACGGTATCATCTGGCTTTTCGGAAACGAATGACAGATGTTTGCAGCTGAGCGTTGACCTGGGGGCTGTTATGACAAGTTTGCAGAAGACAAGTATGCTGGTTTGCTTGACGATCCTGATCCTCTTTGGTGCAGCCGGCATGGTCGTCAAATGGCCAGCCATATCCCAAATGTTTGCCAAGATGTCGGCTCCCGCAGAAGAACCGAAGGGCGTCGATCCTTTTTCGTACGATCCGCCTCTGCCTTCCTACGTGAAGGATCTGCATCCCAAGTACACGATTCAGGCCGAATTGCATCCGAGCGATGCCAGAATCACGGGACGCTTGACACTTGCTTTTGACAATCCGCAGACACCGGATATCCGGCTGTTTCTGTTCGACTACACCTGGAATAAAATGTCCATCCGCTCGATTCGCTACCAGAACCAGCCGCTTTCCTTCGAGCGCAAACTTTCCGCCGTCTCGTTCGCCAACCCGTTGAACGGAGCCCAAAGAGGCGAGATTACCGTGGATTTTGAATATCCCGTGCCGCGCCGGGGAACGCGCCATGGCGTCAAGGATGACATCTGGACGCTGACCACGTGGTACCCCATGCTGGGAGCGCAAAATCAGCGGGGAGAGTGGTATGATCCGCCGAAACGCGTCAATTTCGGCGATCCGTTCATTTTTCACTACGCCGATTACGACGTCACCTTCATCTCGCCCAAGGGATACAAATGGGTGACTTCCTGGGGACAGGGCACTGCGGCGGAACTGGATGACAGCAGGCAGCAAATCCGCTATCAGGCGGAAAACCTGCTGAACTTCGCACTCGTCGGCAGCCCGCTTTACCAGGTGGAAACGCTGGCCGTCGAACCGGGCCTGCAGGTGCACATCGCCTCCGTGGACAGGCAGAACATCGAGAAGATCAAGGTGATTGCGCATTCCGCCTTCTCCACGTTTGCCAAGTGGTACGGCCCGCTGCCGTATCCCCATGTGGCGATTGCCGAGACAAGCACCGGGACCACCTACGCGATGGAGTATGCCAATATGGCCATTTTCAAGCGGGACATGCACCGGGGAAACCTGATTGACCACTGGTTGCCGCATGAGATTGCCCATCTGTGGTGGTACAACAGCGTCGCCACGCTGGAAGCGGAACATGGCTGGCTGGACGAGGGGCTGGTCGAGTTGAGCGTCGTCCACTACCTGGACGCCCGCTACGGAAGCCAGGCTTCGCAAACGCTTCTGCAAGAGTATAAAAGGGACGCCGAAAGACTTCGCCAAAGCTATCCGGACGGCAGTCTGGGCAAACCGCTCAACGCCTTTGCCACCGAAGAAGAATTTCACTGGACGTGGTACTCCAAGGCAGCCCTGTTGTTTGACCAGCTTCGCCGGGAAATCGGGGACGACGCGTACAGGCGCTTTTTGCAAAAAGTGCAGCAGAACTACCACGGCAGCATCATCGGCGCGGAGCATTTGGACCAGGCACTGGGGCAGGCGCTTCAGGGTGAGGCGCACTACTTCGTTTCCAACGTAAATCGAGCCAACCGGAGCTCTTTCGCCCCGCTTTCGTTTACGCCCTACGTCACGACCATTTTGAACGGAATGAGCTTTTATCCTTCCCTTCCCGCGCGGGTCATCGACGGAACGCTCTACCTCCCGCTGCGCGAAGTGGGGGAAAAACTGGGGGCGAGGATTTCCTGGAACGAAGCGGATGGCGCGATTACCGTAAAGGCGAATGGTCATGAAGTGAAAATTGGGGAGCATCCGCAGCTGGTCACGGTGGACAAAAAGCCGTTTGATTTGCAGCGCCCTGTCCGGAAAGTGGAAGAACGCACAATGGTCCCGCTCTCCTTTTTCCAGGAGGCGCTTCAGTACAAAGTGGACTATCAGGCGGATCAGCGGGAAGTGAAAATTTCCCTCCCCCTGCCTCAGTAAGTCATGTCCGGATGCAAGTCAAGTTCTTCGTTCGCGATGGATGGTTGAAAAAAACGAAGTCGGGACAGAATAGGAACAGGCGCACGTCTTGGAAAGCGAGGCGCGCTGGTAGCCGAGCAAGCAAGGAGGCACGGGCGATGTCCTTTCAGGAGTATCTGAAGTACCTGACCCGGACGTTTGTCCAATACGTGGAGACGCCCAAGGAGGAGCGTCGACAGCAAAGGCAGCCGCGGGAGACGTGGAGCACCCGCTGGTTTGGCGCGATCCCCATGTCCATCCGGCTGTTTTTGCGCAAATAAACCATACCGGCGAACGGAGGTGTGCCTTTGGCTAGAGTAGCGGTGGAACCGACACTCTCGGATGAGGTGGTGCAAACCCTTCGCAGCAACGGATATGACGTCGTCGAGCTGGGCAACGAACAGCAATTGGTCGACGCCATCGTCATTTCCGGAATGGATCAAAACGTACTGGGCGAATCCCGCAGAACCACGGGAGCGCCTGTCATCAACGCGCACGGCATGACGCCCCAGGAGGTTTTCCATGCCGTTCACAGCCGCCTCTCCCCAACCCGTCACCATTAGAAACAGGACAAGCTCTCCCAACCGGCTATTCGGAAGGAGAGCTTGTTTTGTTTACATGAAACGTTCCGACCTGCTCCACATAGGAAAAGGGGAGGAAGCGAAGTCCCTCATCCCATACGCCGACGTAAGGTCGGCTGTCGTTCCACAGATGCAGGGTTCCGACGACGAAAGGAGCCAGCACCTGTCCGCGGTGGAGCGGTACAGTCAGCGTCACCCGGACCTCTTCCGCCGGCTGCTGCCACAATTGGTCCCAGGTGACGCCAGTGTTTACGTTTAACTCGTGGAACCAGCCGATGTGATCGAACGGATTTTGTTCCGTGCTTTCCAGGATCCGCGTCTCCGACAGTTGCCCGTCAAAGGAAATCAGCGTCTCTGCCGGCAAACGGTCCATCACCGGCGCGCTCGCCTGAAAAGCTTCCGGATAGGCTTCTCCCGTCTTGGCATTCACCATTCGTTTCGAATGCTTCCCGGCGACCAGCCAGTGGGAGGAAAAGCCGTCGTACACCGGTTCGGCGGCGATTTCCCGCGGGGCGAAAGCGTCGTCAAACAGGATAAATTCGCCCACGCCGTATTCCAGCAGCACAAAACGCTTTTTCTTCCCGGGATCGGGCGCTTCGCCGATCACCAGGTACCCCACCTGTTGTCCCGAGCGATGAAGGCTGACCAGCCACTGATGCTGGTTGGCCCCCAGTGTCTGCACCTCTGCCGTCGCATCCTGCCATTGCTGAAACTGTGGATCGCGGGTTGCGATGGTTTTGATCCATTCCGTCATTTGCGAGCGGAACTGCTCGTCCCAGTTGGCTTCCTCCTGCGCTGCGGCAGGCGTCGCCGCCAGCAGGAAGGCCAACAGGACGGGAAAAAGCGGGGCGAAACGTCTGAGCAATTTGGTTGCACCACCTTTTGCAATGGCTTTCTACCCCCTATTGTATCCAGCTGTGCGCAAAAGATTTGTTGCAACTTGTCTTTTCTGCCGCGCCTTTTCTCGCTTTCCTTTTACAGCATTCGTCCCGATCCGGGCTGCGAATGAAGGTAAAACAGTCCGCCGTTGATGGTTTCCACTTCAATCCGCGGTTCATACTGCCATCTCAGTTCGTCCATCCGCCGCCTGTATTCTTCGGCAGGAGTGCTGCCTTTCCACGGTTCCTGACTGATTTCTTCCCGCGGTGTCGTCTGGACGCCATTGGCCCGCAAAAAGTCGAGGATTCGTCCTCCAGCAAATCGGGCATCGCCAGGCCCTTCCGGTTGTTCGACACTCTCCCGGCTGGTTTGAGGGGCCGCGAGAGCTTCCTTCTCCGGGGGGGTGTCCACGCAGTCAAGCGGTGTTGGTGGCGGGGCCAAAACTTCCTGCTCCGCGCTTTCCGCTGCGCCGTCCTCGGGACTTTCGCTTTTTTCGCTTTCCGTCTGCGTCTCTTCCCGCTCGGCCAGTTCTCGGTAGTAGCTCTCCAAAATGGCCAGCTCCTCCTCAAGGCGCGTTCGCGCGTCTTCCGCCCACTGTTGATCCTCCTGTTGCAGGACCCGGTACACCTCTTGCTCCGCCATGCTTTGCGCCTGCTGCAATGTGATGCGCCGGTCCAGCGTATAGTAGTAATCGGGAATGGAGGGGGTCAGTGACAAACGGAAGAGAGAGGAGACAAAATCCTGCACCACCCGGGGTTCGTGCAGATTGATCCCGAGCGAGAGCAGGATGTCCCTTCTTTTGTCGCATAACAGGGAGATCTTCAGGTTCAGGCCGAGCCAAGGAACCAGCGGCGTGGACCGCCTTTGCCCGACGTGCGGAAGAAATCCGGGAATTTTCTCGAACATGCAGACAAACCTGCCGTGCTTTTTGGCGGATTGAAAAATCTGTTGCATCCGGCTTGCGCCCAGGTGCAGAAACTCGGCGCGCAGCCCTTCCGGCATGCGTTCCGGGTGAAAGGCAAACGTCAGGGTGAGAGGCTGATAGGGAAGATTCATTTTCTCCACCCAGCTCCAGTAAAAGGGGCGGTTTCCAATGTCCTTGTCCACCTCCACCGGGAGTTTTACGGTGAGGTAGTCGGGATGTGTTTCGACGATATGGGCGGAGAAAGTGTTCAGGTATCGTTCGACAAATTGTCTGATCTGCGGCTGCTGCATCTACCAACCCTCCATTCTCCTCGGCCTTTACTTTCCGGCTGCTTCATGTGCCTTTGAAGCCGTTGTCTGCCGGCGGATGGCCTGCACCGCGCGGATGGCTTCGCCCATGTTGTCCAGTTTGACCGCCATTTCCCCAACAGAGCGGGACTCCATGATGATCTGCACCAGGTTGTCCTCCAGGGATTGGTTCAAATTGAGCCGTTCCACGATGTCGTCCAATTCGCCGATTACCATTTCGAACAGGTCGATCTTTTCGTACAGCAGGCGCAGGATGTGTTCCTCAATCGTCCCCGTGGTGGAGAGGTTGTAAATGTGGACATCCCGCTGCTGCCCGAGGCGGTGGACGCGGCCGATCCGCTGCTCGACACGCATGGGATTCCACGGCATATCATAGTTGATAACCTGGTTGCAAAATTGCAGGTTGATGCCTTCGCCGCCCGCTTCCGTGGCGATCAGCACCTGTGCGCGGTTCTGGAACAGTTCGGTCATCCAGTCCTTTTTGCTGCGCTTGAAGCCGCCGCGAAACGGAACGGAAGTGATACCGTGCTCATGCAGGTATTTTTGCAGGTAATTTTGCGTAGCCCGGTACTCCGTAAAGATGATCACCTTGTCGTTGATTTGCTTGATCAGTTCCACCGTCTTGGCCGCCTTGGAATGGGTGTCGATGCGCCTGATCATCTCGACCAGTTCCAGGATTTGCGCCCGCAAAGGAGAATCTTCCGGTGTGCGCTGGTACATGTTGTAGAGCGTCATGAACGCCGCTTCCTTGCTGGAGCAGATCTCCCGCTGCAAGGTAATCAGCGCCAGCGAGTTGAATCCGCCTGTCCCGGAATGATACTGCTCGCGGACGAAGCGGGTCACGCTTTCGTACAGGGCCATTTCCTCCGGCGAAAGCTCGATCGGCACGGATTGCACCCTGCGGTTGGTGAACTGGATGCCGCCGTCGCTTCGCTTGTTCCGGATCATCACTTTCTTCAGTTCCGCGCGAAGCTGTTCGTTGTTCTTGGCCTGCCGCTTTCCTTCGACGTAGTTGGCGGAAAAGGCGGAGGAATGGCCGAGGTGGCCCGGCTTAAGCAGGGTGATGAGGTTGTACAGCTCGTCCATTTCGTTCTGGATGGGCGTGGCCGTCAACAACAGGCAGTATTTTTTCCGTATTTCCTTGACGAATTGGTAATTGCGCGTCTTTTTGTTCTTCAGCTTGTGCGCTTCGTCGATGATGAGCATGTCGTAGTCGATATCCAGGACGTGACGGCGGTGCGGGTCGCGCTTGGCCGTGTCGATCGAGGCCACGACCACGTCATGCTGCCGCCACATGTACTCTTTTTTCTGTGCGACCGCGGGGATGCCGAACTTCTGGTTCAATTCCTTTGTCCATTGGATCACGAGGGAAGCAGGGACGAGAATCAGGATTTTTTTGGCCAAACCGCGCACCAGGTACTCCTTCAGGATCAGGCCGGCCTCAATCGTCTTGCCCAGCCCGACTTCATCGGCGAGAATGGCCCTGCCGCGCATTTCGTTGAGCACGCGTTCCGCCGTCGCGAGCTGATGGGGGAAGGGAGTCAGGTGAGGCAGGTACTTGAGGCACTGCAACTGGTTGAACTCGCGGACCGCCATCGCTTCTTCCGCTTCCAGGGCAAGCTTGAACATCTCCCATTTGTCCCAGGGACCGTCGTCCTGCATGCGCTCCGTCATTTGCTGAATCCAGGATGTGTCAAACGAGACCGGAACATTCAGCATATCGCGTACTCCCCCCACGATTTTGAAATTGCATGTTTTCAAGCGAAGTCTCACATGATAGGATAAAATTGACGTTCGTACCTAGTATGAAATCATTTGCAAAACTTATGTACGTTTATGTATTCCGTGGCGGATGACAGTAGCAGGGAGAGACTGCTGGCAGGCAGCGCCGAAGGAGCAAGCCGGTTAAAGGCGAATCTCTCAGGCAAAAGTACCTCTACTCGACGCAACTCTGGAGAGAGCTCGTGAAAGGGCCACCAAAGGGGAAACTTTGCCGCTGGAGACGAGTTCTCCGGCGGAAAGGCAACTCTCAGGTACCAAGGACAGAGGGGAGAAACGGGACTTCTTTTCGTGTTTCCGTTTCCATGCCTCTGTCTTTTTGTTTTTCAAGATTTCTTTTGCCATTCACGATCCTTTGATTCAGGAGGTGCTGGCATGTCCCAGCTGAAAAGAACGCCGCTTTTTCCTGTTTACGCCCGTTACGGGGCAAAAACCATCGATTTTGGCGGGTGGGAACTCCCTGTTCAGTTTTCCGGCATCAGCCAGGAACACGAAGCGGTGCGGACCCGGGCGGGATTGTTTGACGTATCCCACATGGGAGAAGTGGAGGTGAAAGGGGAGAACGCCCTTGGCTACCTGCAGCGTCTCACGACCAACGACGTCTCCCGGCTTGAACCCGGTCAGGCCCAGTACAGCCTGCTCTGCTACCCGAACGGGGGAACCGTGGACGATCTCATCGTGTACAAACTGGCGGAAGACCATTACCTGCTTGTCGTCAACGCGGCCAATACCGAAAAGGATGTGGCCTGGCTGAAGGAGCATCTGACGGACGGAGTGACGCTGGAAAACGTCTCCGACCGCACCGCACAGCTGGCCATTCAGGGGCCGCGCGCCGAAGCGATTTTGCAAAAGCTGACGGAAGCGGATTTGTCCGAAATCGGACCTTTTCGCTTCCGCGCCGATGTCCGGGTGAACGGCGTGCCTGTGCTGGTCTCTCGCACCGGATACACCGGAGAGGACGGGTTTGAGCTGTACCTTTCGCCAGAGCATGCGGAACGCCTGTGGGATCGCCTGCTGGCCGCCGGAAAGGAGGAGGGGCTCGTGCCCTGCGGTCTCGGTGCCCGGGACACTTTGCGCTTTGAAGCGAAATTGCCTCTGTACGGCCAGGAGTTGGCGCCGGACATCACGCCGATTGAAGCGGGCTTGGGCTTCGCCGTGAAAACGGAGAAAAAGACTCCGTTTATCGGGCAGGAAGTGCTGAAGCAGCAAAAAGAGAATGGCGCTCCCCGCAAGCTGGTGGGAATTGAAATGATCGACCGGGGCATTCCGCGGACGCATTACCCGGTGTACGCCGGCGAGGAGAAAGTCGGGGAAGTGACGACCGGCACCCAGTCGCCCACTTTGAAAAAAAACGTGGGGTTGGCGTTGATCAGAAGCGAACACGCCGGGCTGGGGACACAGCTGGAAGTGGAAATTCGCGGCAAACGGCTGCGCGCCGTTGTCGTGCCGACGCCGTTTTACAAGCGCCCGCAAAAATAATTCGCGCGCGGGTTTGCCATACTGAAAAATCGCCAATGTGGAAGGAGGCCATTCACGTGAAATACCGCTACCTGCCGCAAACCGATCAGGACAAGCGCGAAATGCTGGACACCCTGGGGATTGCCAGCGTGGAGGAATTGTTCAACGACATACCCGAACAGGTTCGCTTCAAGGGGGAGCTTCCCATCCCGCCAGCCCTGTCGGAAGTGGAAGTGGTCAGGCACTTTGCCGGGCTGTCCCGGAAAAACGCCAATTTCAGCACACATGTAAACTTTCTCGGGGCAGGCGTCTACGAGCACTACATCCCCAGCACCGTGAACCACATGCTGCTGCGCGGCGAGTTTTTCACCGCCTACACCCCCTACCAGCCGGAAATCAGCCAGGGGGAACTGCAGGCAATCTTTGAGTTCCAGACGATGGTCTGCGAACTGACCGGCATGGAAGTGGCCAACTCGTCCATGTACGACGGAGCAACTTCGCTGGCAGAAGCGGTGATGATGGCTGCAGGGCATACCGGCAGAAAAAAGGTGATCGTCTCCCGCGCCGTACATCCTGAATACCGGGCGGTCACGGCCACCTACGCACGCGGGCAGGGCGTGGAACTGGCGGAAGTGGGCGTGGATGCCCAGGGGGTGACCGACCTGGCCATGCTGAAAGCGGCTGTCGATGACGGAGTTGCTGCCGTGGTGGTGCAGTACCCGAATTTCTTCGGCTGTGTGGAAGATCTGGCTGCAATTGAGCCGATCGCGCACGAAAAGGGGGCGCTTTTGATTGTCTCCGCCAATCCGCTTGCGCTCGGAATCCTGGAGGCTCCTGGCAAACTGGGGGCGGATATCGTGACGGGCGACATGCAGCCGTTCGGGATTCCCGCTTCCTTCGGCGGGCCGCACTGCGGCTATTTCGCCGCCACTTCCCGGCTGATGCGAAAAATGCCAGGCCGCATCGTCGGACAAACGAAGGACGAAGACGGCAGGCGCGGATTTGTCCTGACGCTGCAGGCCCGCGAGCAGCACATCCGCCGCGAGAAAGCCACATCCAACATTTGCTCCAACCAGGCGTTGCTGGCTCTGGCCGCTGCCATCACGCTGTCTGCGCTGGGCAAGCAGGGAGTCCAGGAGATGGCGATGATGAACCTGCAAAAGGCCCACTACGCCAAGCGAATGTTTCAGGAGAGGGGATTTCAGGTCGCGTTTGACGCTCCCTTTTTCCACGAGTTCGCGGTAAAACTGTCCAAACCGGTGGCCGAAGTAAACCGGAAACTGCTGGAGGCGGGGATCATCGGCGGATACGATCTCGGGCGCGACTACCCCGAGCTGGCCGGCCATGCGCTTTTGGCGGTCACCGAGGTGCGGACGAAAGCGGAGATCGACAGGTTGGCGGAGGAAATGGAGGCGATCCTGCATGCATAACCGCAAGGAAAAAGCGTTGATCTTTGAACTGAGCAGACCGGGCCGGGTCAGCTACAGCCTGCCTGAACTGGACGTTCCCGAGACGGATGTGGCCGCCATGCTGCCGCGGCACCTGATCCGCGAGACGCCTGCCCGGCTGCCGGAGGTGTCGGAACTGCAGCTGGTCCGCCACTACACCGAGCTTTCCCGCCGCAATCACGGGGTGGACAACGGCTTCTACCCGCTCGGATCCTGCACGATGAAGTACAACCCGAAGCTCAACGAGGATGTGGCCCGATACCCCGGCTTTGCGCAAATCCACCCCTGCCAGCCGGAGGAAAGCGTGCAGGGTGCTCTGGAACTGATGTACAACCTGCAGCAGGAACTGGCGGTCATCACCGGGATGGACGCCGTCACCCTGCAGCCGGCGGCAGGAGCAGCCGGGGAGTTTACCGGTCTGATGATGATCCGCGCCTATCATGAAAGCCGCGGCGAAGGGCACCGGAACAAGGTGATCGTGCCCAATTCGGCTCACGGCACCAATCCTGCTTCCGCGGCCGTTGCCGGGTTGCAGACGGTGACGGTTCCTTCCGACGAGCGCGGCCTGGTGGATATCGAAGCCTTGCGCGCGGCAGTTGGGCCGGATACGGCGGCGCTGATGCTGACCAACCCGAACACGCTCGGGCTGTTTGAAGAAAACATCCTGGAGATGGCGGAGATCGTTCATCAGGCGGGCGGGCTGCTCTACTACGACGGGGCCAACGCCAACGCCATTCTGGGCATTGCCCGTCCGGGTGACATGGGCTTTGACGTCGTCCACCTCAACCTGCACAAAACCTTTACCGGTCCGCACGGCGGAGGCGGCCCCGGTGCCGGTCCGGTCGGGGTGAAGAAGCTTTTGGAACCGTTTTTGCCCAAGCCTGTGGTCGCCAAACGGGAGGACGGCAGCTTTTACCTGGATGAGGAACGCCCGCATTCCATCGGCCGGGTAAAAGGCTTTTTCGGAAACTTCGGCATCCTCGTCCGCGCCTACTGTTACATCCGCTCGATGGGGCCGGAGGGACTGAAGCAGGCATCGGAAAACGCCGTGCTCAACGCCAACTACCTGATGCGCCGGCTGGCTAAAGCCTACACGCTGCCGTACGACCGGGTGTGCAAGCACGAGTTCGTTCTCTCCGGGGTGAAACAAAAGAAACTGGGCGTGCGCACGCTGGACATCGCCAAGCGGCTGCTCGACTTCGGCTATCATCCCCCGACCATTTACTTCCCGCTGATCGTGGACGAATGCATGATGATCGAGCCGACCGAGACGGAGACCAAGGAGACGCTGGACGAATTTGCGGAGGCCATGCTGCAGATCGCCCGCGAGTGCGAGGAAACACCGGAAATTGTCCAGGAAGCGCCGCATTCCACGGTCGTCAAACGGCTTGACGAGGCGACGGCGGCGCGCAAACCGGTCCTGCGTTACCAGCCGCAGGAAGCGTAAGTCCTGGCCGCTTGTGCGGTACGGCACGTTCTGCCGCAATAACCGCCCGGTGAAGGGCGGGGAACGATGCGGGGCGTGCCGTACCGCTTTTCGGCGGATTCATGCTATGATGAAGGGGAGGCTGTCCGCTCTGCCAGCGGGTTTTCCCTGTCTGGCTGTGCGCGGACGACAGGAGGAAACAACATGGAAAAATGGCGATTCATACTGACCGAAGCGATGTCTCCGGCGATGAACATGGCGATCGATGAAGCGATCCTGCAGCAGCATGCTGCGGGCAAGGTGCCTCCCACCGTTCGCTTTTACACCTGGAATCCGGCGACACTCTCCATCGGCTATTTTCAAAAAGCGGCGAAGGAAATCAACCTGGAAGAAGTGCAGAAACGCCAGCTGGGATTTGTACGGCGGGCCACCGGCGGGCGGGCGGTCCTGCACGACAAGGAGCTTACATACAGCGTCATCGTCTCCGAAGCTCATCCCCGTATGCCCTCCAGTGTGACGGAGGCGTACAAGGTGATCAGCATGGGGCTTTTGCACGGGTTTCAAAACCTTGGACTGGATGCGGAGATGGTCTCGCTGGCCAGCGAGGAGGAAAAGGAAAAGTACCGTTCGCCCGGCTCGTCCGCCTGTTTTGATTCGCCATCCTGGTACGAGTTGGTGGTGGAAGGCAAAAAGGTGGCGGGAAGCGCGCAGACCCGGCAAAGGGGCGTAATCCTGCAACACGGCTCCATTCTGCTGGACATGGACGTGGAGCTTTTGTTCTCCTTGCTGAACTTCCCTTCGGAACGGGCAAGGCAGCGAATGATCGAAAGTTTTCGGCAAAAAGCGGTGACGATCAATGAAGTGAGCAAGCGCCCGGTGAGCCTGCAGGAGGCGATCGGCGCCTTCTTTCGCGGCTTTGCCAGCGGATTGGAAGTGGAGCTGGTCCCCTCCAGCCTGACCGGGGAGGAGCTTGCGCTGGCGGAAGAACTGGCCCGCACCCGCTACGGGACGGAAGAGTGGAACCTGCGTCGCTGAAAGGCAAAAAAACAGGCAAAAAAGCGCGTCATGGCCGCCCTTTTTGGGATCTGGCCATGCGCGCTTTTTCATTTGGACGATTTATACCAGAACCTCTTCTTCGATGTGCTGATCGAACAAGGCTTGCAGTTTCTGCGTTACCGGACCTGGCTTGCCGTCGCCGATCGGCTGCCCGTTGACGCTGACAAACGGCATCACTTCCTGCGTCGTGCTGGTCAGGAAGACTTCGTCGGCCTGAAGCAAAAAGTCGGGCGTAAACGCCTCTTCAACGACCGTCAACCCGTTTTTTCGGGCAAGGTCAATCACCACTTGCCGGGTGATTCCATGCAGAATGAGGTTGTCCGCCTGATGGGTGTAGAGGGTGCCGTCCTTGACCGCAAAAACATTGGAGGAGCTGCATTCCGTGACGAAGCCGTTGCGGTGCATGATCGCATCCTGCGCTCCGGCATCCTTGGCGTATTCCTTGACGAGAACCGCGCCAAGCAGGTTGAGTGTCTTGAGGTCACAGCGAAGCCAGCGAATGTCTTCGACCAACTGGCCGCGCAGTCCCTGATTGCGCTTTTCCAGGGGACGTTCCATCTTTCGCACGAAGGCCATCAGCACCGGGCGGGATTGCGCGGGAATGTCGTGAACGCGCGGTGTGGCGCCGCGGGAAATTTGCAGATAAACGATGGCGTCACCTTTTGCTTCTTCCGGATTTTTCGCCATCAACTGTTCGACGATTTCGCGCAGTTGGGCTTCGGTCCAGGGCAAGTCCAATCGGATTTCCCGGGCACTGCGGTACAGCCGCGAAATGTGCGCATCCCACGTGAACAGCTTCCCCTTGTAAACGCGGATCACCTCGTAAATCCCGTCGCCGAAATTATAGCCGCGGTCTTCGGGCGAAACTGCCGGCTGGCCTTCTTCCACCCATTTTCCGTCTACATACAGCATGGATTTTTTCCTCCTTGCATCGGGGAATGCCTGTAATGATTTCACATTAACAAAAGGAAAAAGCATGGTCAATTTAAATTCAAAATTTTGGTTATCAATCATTTTTCGGTTTCCATCGGCAAGCCATAAAGATTATTCATATTCGTGAAAACGGATGCGGGCAGGCGGAAAAAGGCGGCCTTCAGGATGGCTTGAGGCGCTGCTGCATGGCCCGGATCAGCAAAAGTGCGCCGCCGTACGTTGCGGCGGAGGCAAACAGCGTCAAGCTCCAGGGCAGAACCGCAGCCAGCATGGCAAACAACAGGATCAGCGCGAGCATGACGAGCGCCAACGGGCGGGAATAAAGGTCATGGCGAAGCGAAACGGGCCAGGCCAGGGCGTTGGCGAGCGCAGCGGCGAAGACGGCGGGGCAAATGGCGGAAAGCAGGGCGTAAAGCCAGCTTCCCCAGGACCAGAGCTGTGCCAGGATCACCTGAAAGGGGGCGGCAGAGGCGTTTACATCGTGCCAGTACGCCAACAAGACGGCTTGCCCGAGCAGGGCCAGTACGAGAAAGCAAAGACTGCCCAGACAGACGCCGCGGCGAATGCTTTTTTCACTGGATATTCCGCCGGCCAGCGGAATCGTCATCGTCAGGCAAAGCAGAAAGTGCAGGGAGAGGTAGGACAGCGACTGCAGGATCCAGAATCCGTGAATTTGGTAGACCAGTGAAGGAATGGGAACGTGACGCTGCGGCAGCAGAAGCAGGACAAACAGCAGAAAGCCGGCTGCCAGGACGGAGCCCATGGCCTGGAAAAGCGCCCGGCTGCCGCGGAGCAGCAAGAGGGAGGCCAGGAAAAAGGTCAGAAAGAGCAGCCCCCATGCAGCCGCTCCTTTGGACAGCGCCGTAAACAGGTTCCCTGTCATGCTTCCCAGGTATCCGACCAGCAAAAAATGCGTCAGGATGGAGAGCCCTGGAGCCATCGCCTCACCAAACCAGCTCCGGTAGAGGTCCAGCAGGGAAGAGAGCCGGTTGCGGCTGCAAAGGCAAAGCACCCGGGAGCAGACCCAGGCCAGTGCCCATCCGGTTAAAAGAATCCCGAGCATTCCCCAGATCCCATAGTAGGCGAAGAACCGCAGCCATTCGAAACCGCTGAAAAACGATCCGCCGACTGCCGCACTGGCAAAGGGAATGGCGATCCGCCAGGCATGATTGTCCATTGGCATCATCCTTATTTCCAACTTGGTACAAGTGTATGAAGCTGGCCGGCTTGTTCAGAACAGGGAAAAACGGGCCTCCATTCCGCAAGTTTCACTTCCATGAAAAAAAGAAAAAACGGCGAAATCAGGCATCTGACACTTGCAACTTTTTCTCCATCCACGGTATGATACCAATACGTGCCACTCTGCACGCGCGAAATACGGTTTGGAAATGAGGGATTCCCATGCCGACGCCTAGCATGGAAGACTATTTGGAAAGAATTTACACCTTGATTGCGGAAAAAGGCTACGCTCGCGTTTCCGACATCGCCGAAGCGTTGGAGGTCCATCCCTCTTCGGTTACCAAGATGGTGCAAAAGCTGGACAAGGACAAGTACCTGGTCTATGAAAAGTACCGCGGGCTGGTGCTTACCTCAAAAGGGAAGAAGATCGGAAAACGCCTGGTTGATCGCCACAGCCTGCTGGAACAGTTCATGCGCATCATCGGAGTGGACGAGAGCAACATTTATCGGGATGTCGAGGGGATTGAGCATCATCTGAGCTGGGATTCCATCACCTGCATCGAGTATCTGGTGCAGTATTTCCAGGCGGATGAACGGCGCATCCAGGAATTGCAGAGAATCCGCCTCGAAGACGAACAAAAAGAGGAATAGAAGACAAAAACGCAAGCGGGTTGGCTTGCGTTTTTTGCTGTCGTAATGGATAACCCCTTTTTCTATATTTGATAAGGGAGTACGAAATGGGGGTGCATCCATGAGAGCTGACGCAGTTTTCGAGGGTGGCGGCGTCAAGGGCATCGCCTTTGTCGGCGCCTTGAAGGTGATGGAAGAAAACGGATACACGTGGGAGCGATTGGCGGGAACCTCTGCGGGCTCCATTGTGGCGGCCTTGCTGAGCGCGGGGTACAGCAGCCGGGAAATGAAGCCGATTTTCGAAGAAATGGACTATCTCTGTTTTCTGCAAAGAAAAGGATTGGGACGCCTGCCCTACATCGGGCCGATCATCGAGTTGTTTTTGCGGGAAGGGATGTACCGGGGGGATCGGATTGAACGGTTCATCGAAGAGCTGCTGAGGAGGAAGCGGGTTCGCACGTTTGGCGATCTGCCAGCCGGAAAGCTGCGGATTATCGCCTCGGACATCAGCGCCGGAAAAATGGTCGTCCTGCCCGATGACCTGGTGGAGTACGATTTGATGCCGGAAAACTTCCCGATCGCCCGCGCCGTGCGGATGTCTTCCTCCATTCCGTTCTTTTTTCAACCCGTCCTGCTGAAAAAGGACGGCGTGACCCGCTATATTGTCGATGGCGGTCTGCTCAGCAACTACCCCGTTTGGCTCTTTGACGTGCCCGGCGTTCCCAAATGGCCGACGATCGGGTTTCGGCTTCAGAACAAACAGGCGATGCAGGAGGAGACGCGGATCCGCGGACTGATTTCGCTCACCCGGGGACTCTTGACCACCATGATGGATGCGCACGACCGGCTGTACGTGGAAAAGGCGCATGCCGTGCGCACGATTTTTATCGACACCTTGGGGGTAAAGGCGACACAGTTCAATCTCTCCCGGGAAATGCGAAAAAAACTGTTTGCTTCCGGGGAGGAATCGGCCCGCAGATTTCTGAATCACTGGAACTTTCAGGCCTATGTGGAGGTGTTCCGCAAGAAAAACGCTCCCTTTTCACCGGTTTGAGTCGGCGCAGGCTCCGTTCGCGCAAAAAAGACCGCCGAAGCTTGTCGGCGGCCTTGTTTCGGCATCGCTATTGGGTGAGATTGTTTGAATTCTGACGGTCGTTTTTTTCCCTTGACTTTCCCTTGTGTCCGTCGATCACGCGAAAAGGATGGGGTTTTCGCGCCTGTTTTTTGGAGCCGTAGCGAAACGGCTGGCTTTTCTGTTTGGGATTTTTCGGCTTGGGCCGCCGCGACGAGGCGAAGCGGGAGAAGAAACTTCCGTACCGCAGGTAGTGGCGGACGCCCAGGTACAGCAAAACAGACAGGCCCAGCACGATCAAGGTTTGGATCGGGTCATCGATCAAGGTCATCAAAAAACCGTAAAACGCCAACAGCAGAATGATCATTACGACGGGCGGAATGCGCCGGAACATAGGCTTCACCTCTGAGGGATTGAATCGCTTTTTCAGGACGTCATCATCCAGTAGTAACCATTCGTTCCGGTGCCTGCTGCTGATCCAGTTCTCGCATTTTCAGAAAGGAAGCGATGGCCACTTCCACCTGAGAGTCATCCGGTTCGCGTGTCGTAATTTTTTGCAGCCACAGGCCAGGATAACCGAGGTAGCGCAGCACGGGGATGTCGCGCAGCTTGTTCGTCAACTGCAACACCTCATAGGATACGCCAAGCACCACCGGCAGCAGGACGATGCGTTGGATGACCCGTTCGGCCAGAGACTGGTAGTCGAACAGCGAGTAAATGATGACGCCGACGATGACCGAAAAGATGAGAAAGCTGCTGCCGCATCGATAATGCAGCGTGGAAAAGGACTGGACGTTTTTTACCGTTAATTCTGCCCCGGCCTCAAAGGCGTTAATCACTTTGTGTTCGGCACCGTGGTACTGAAACAGCCTTTTGATGAGAGGGGTCTGGGCGATGGCGGTGATGTAACCCAGAAGCAGAATCACTTTGATGATCCCCTCGGCAATGGTTTGCGGTGTGCCGTCCGGAACCCATTTCCCCAACAGAAAGTCGGCGAGGAAGACGGGGACAAGCGTGAAGACAAATTTTCCGAACAGAAAGGACAGAACGCCGACAACGGCGACACCCAGCCACAAAGTCAGTTTCGAGGGGTTGCCCGGTTCTTCCCCCGAATCGATGCTGTAGCGCTCGGAAGCGAAATTCAAGTGACGGGCTCCGTTCGCGCTGGCTTCGATCAACCCTATCAGTCCGCGCACAAAGGGGATTTTCTTCAGCGGCCTGGTCCATTTATATTCAGTTCGCGGCGCTTCGAAATAGACGATTTCCTGGTTTTTGGTGCGCACGGCCGTAACCGTTACGGTTTTGCCGCCAAACATGACACCTTCGATAACAGCCTGCCCGCCATAGTTGGGCACATTGCGTTGTGGCATCAGCGATCACCATCCTTCGCTTCTATATTAACGGAAAAAACGGCGTGAATCCACAAGAGTTCAACGGCGCGCTTGCTTCAGAATTGGGAAATCGTAGTGAAAAGCCGTCCATCCGCGCATACTAGTTGCCGAGGTGATGGATGCGTGGAAACGACAAAAACCACAGAGTCGTCGCAACAGCAGTCGCGACGGCGAACCCGGCAGCAGATCAGATGGAACCCTGCGAGAAAAATTCTGGAAGTGTCCATCTGGGGCACAATCTTTTGGAGCATAGCCCGGCTTGTCTTCCACTTTCTTCACTTTACTCCCTTCGGACTGGGGACGTACGCCCGCCCCTTACTTTTGAACCCGGGCGATGCCAAAAAACTGGCAGGCGTCACGCTTGGCATCGTGGTGCTGTTCGTGGTGACACTGATCGCTTCTGTCGTGTACGCGCTGGTGTTCAGCAAGTCGCGGATCTGGTGGACGGGTTTGCTCTATGGCGCCGTTCTGTTGGTGCTGTTTGGAGTTTCCACGGGAATCCAGAACTGGCGCTTTGCGACGTTGAGCACGGAAGCAGCCTGGTTCCTCTCCTACGGGCTGTTCATCGGCATGTCGCTTTCACTGGAGCATACGGATTGGGATTAGGCCAGGGTGCATACGGGTCAGGGACTTCCTTTCCCTGCGCCGGCGCAGTCACAATCTTTGCAACTGGCAGACAGGAGAACGGCGGCGCGTGTGGAAGTAACTCTATTGCCTGTGCAGGATGGTTCATTCCAAAATTTTGAAAAAGGCTATGGAGGGATTGCAAGTGATTTCCATTTTGTTGCTGAACGGGCCGAATCTGAATCTGTTGGGCACACGGGAACCGGACATTTACGGCAGTCAGACCTTGGATGACATCGTAAATGGCTTGAACCGGGTGATGAAAGAGGAGTTGGGAGGAAGACTGGAGCATTTGCAATCCAACCACGAGGGCGAGCTGATTGATGCCATTCACCGGGCGAGGGGCGTGCACGACGGAATCGTGATCAATCCCGGCGCCTTTACCCATTACAGCTACGCGATCCGGGATGCGCTGTCCAGCGTGATGCTGCCGACGATCGAGGTCCACATGTCCAATATCCACGCCAGGGAGGAGTTTCGCCATCATTCCGTGCTGGCCCCGATCGTGCTGGGACAGGTTGTCGGATTGGGTGCGGACGGCTATGAATGGGCGTTGCGGGCGCTGTACCGCAAAATTGCGGCAAGCCGCGGCCAGTAAGCGCATGCGGTGAAAAGGAAGGAGAAGATGGCAGTGAGCAAGCGGCTGGAAAAACTGCGCGAACAGCTGGAGGTGCTCGGTGCGGATGCGTTCATTACCGAGAAGCCGGAAAACCGCTTTTACTTGAGCGGCTTCACCGGATCGACGGCATGGGTGATCGTCACGGCCAAAGAGGCGTTTCTGGTGACGGACTTCCGCTATGTGGAGCAAGCCCGTGAAGAAGCACCTGGCTTTACGGTGGTGAACAACGAACGCAAGGCGGTGGAAGCCATCGCCAAACTGTTGCGGGAGCATCAAGTGCGCAGTTTGGCTTTTGAAAGCAGCATCACGTACCAAACCTACCTGGAATGGTTTAAGGCGTTTGACGGCGTGCAGCTTGTGCCGACGAACGGCATCCTGGAACGGATTCGCATGTGCAAGGACGAAAGGGAAGTATCGCTCATCCGGGAAGCGCTGCGGATTGCCGAGGACGCGTTTGAACACATTCTCGGGTACATCCGGCCGGGAGTGCGGGAAATCGACATCGCGCTGGAACTGGAGTTTTTCATGCGCAAACAGGGAGCCTCGGGATCCGCGTTTGAGATGATCGTCGCCTCCGGACCGCGCGGCGCACTGCCCCATGGACGGGCCACGGAACGGGTGATCCAGGCGGGAGAGATGGTTACCCTGGACTTTGGCGCCGTGTATCAGGGATACTGTTCCGACATTACCCGCACGGTCTCGGTCGGGGAGCCGGATCCCAAACTGAAGGAGATCTACGAGATTGTTCTTTCCGCGCAAAAAGCGGGTGTCGCGGCGCTTCGCCCCGGCTTGACCGGCAAGGAGGCGGACGAGGTCACGAGAAAGATCATCCGCGATGCCGGGTACGGCGACGCGTACGGTCACAGCGCGGGTCACGGCCTGGGGCTGGAAGTGCATGAAATGCCAAATCTTTCCCCATCCAGCAACTTCGTTCTCAAACCCGGCATGCTGGTCACGATGGAACCCGGCATTTACATCAGCGGATTGGGCGGGGTGCGCATCGAGGACGATGTGCTGATTACAGCGGAAGGCCATGAAGTATTAAATCGCGCTACGAAGGAGTTGCTCATTTTACCCGTCTAATTTATACTGTTTTTGTTATACTATCATCATTCTCAATACCAGGCTTGATAGTATAAACGCAAACCAGGCTGGCGTCCGCGCCGAAAGGCTTGGGGCCGGCAAAAGTTTCCTTTTACTCGTAGATTTGGGAGGATTAGCATGATCTCTGTGAACGATTTTCGGACTGGCCTGACAATTGAAGTGGACGGAAATATTTATCAGGTGCTGGAGTTTCAGCATGTCAAACCCGGAAAGGGTGCTGCATTTGTCCGGTCCAAACTGCGCAACCTGCGCAACGGCAACGTGACGGAAATGACCTTCCGCGGCGGCGAAAAGGTAAACCCTGCCCGCATCGAAACGAGCACCATGCAATATCTGTATTCAAGCGGTGACGAGTACACTTTCATGAATACCGAAACTTACGAGCAAATCACGTTCAACCGCAGCCAGATCGAGCGCGAACTTCGCTTCCTGAAGGAAAACATGAACGTGCAAGTTATGCAGTACAACGGGGAGACCATCGGCATTCAGCTTCCCAACACGGTTGAGCTGGAAGTTGTGGAATGCGAGCCCGGCGTAAAGGGCGACACCGCTTCCAACGTTACCAAAAAGGCGAAGCTGGAAACAGGTTTTGTCGTCAACGTGCCTCTTTTCGTGGAGGAAGGCGACCGTCTGATCATTGACACCCGCACGGAATCGTATGTTTCCCGCGCATAACCTGTAGCCAAAGGCGCAAAAAGGCTGCACCCAACAGGGTGCAGCCTTTTTGTTTCGCGTTTTCAGCGGCCGGCAAACCACTGCCACAGCTTGAGGATCAATGCCGTAATGCCGGCAGCCATCAAGGGGCCGACGGGAATTCCCCGCAGCAGGACGATGCCGAGGATCGAGCCGATCACCAGCCCGACAATCATATGCGGTTCCGCGCGGAGCAAATCCAGACCTTTTCCGTTCATCCAGGTGGCCAAGGCTCCCCCTGTCAGTGCCAGCAGTCCGATCATGGTGGTGAACAAGGGAGCAATATCCCTCCAGGTAATTTTTTCGCTGGCGAACGGCACGAGGACGGACATGGTCAAACACAAAAGTCCCAGTTCCAGGCCGCGCCGTTCTACCGTGGGGAAATACCGCTCCAGCGCGGTCAGCTTCAAGACCAACAGGATGCTGGCGGCTGTCGCAATAATCGGCGAGCGGCCGATCAGCCCGATCAAGATCAAGATGACCAGCATTGTTTCTCCTGACATCATCGGCATCAAAACCCCTGTCCTTGTCCCTGTTCTCATCCACACTTTATGAGACAAGTCGGGGGAGTATTCGTTTCTCCTCTGCGTAAGGCACCAGCTGGAAGCGGTCCACTTGGGCACAGTAGGCGAGATCTTCCGTCAATCGGTGCTGCACCAGCCGCCTGCCCGTTGCGGTTTGCGGCAGAACCGCTTCCAATGATCCGGCCAGCTGCCGGTAGCTGGCCTGCAGCGCTGTGCCCAAATCGCAAAGCTGCACCGAAGCCGCTTCTGTCTGTGCCCGCTCGATCATCAAACCGGCGGCCAATCCGTCTTCCAGCGCGAACTCTCCGCGCGTCCCGGCGCAGTACAAGGTGATGTCAAGCCCCTGGGAGATGGCATGGCGGATGCAAGCGGTTGCATTGAGGAAGCAGCCGATCAGCAAATGTGCGGCACGCTCCGCCTTTTGGATTGCCCGCGTGCCGTTTGTCGTGGTCAGGATCAGTTGCCGCCCCTGGGGCTTTTGCGCAGCCAGTTCCGCAGGCGAATTGTTGAAGTCGCATTCCGGGATTTTCCTGCAGTGGCGCTCGCCGGCGACAAGCGTTCCGGGTGAGCGCCGCGACAGAGCCTGGCCGATTGTGCCAACCGGAATCACGGCGGAAAAGCCGCTTCCGAGGGCAGTGACAATGGTGCTGGAAGCGCGCAACACGTCGATGACGATGACGACGCGGTTGCGGATTTGCTCCGTCCGAATTTCCTCTACTGTCGGGACGACCTCTATTCGCACCGGACGTTCCCCCGTTCAAAGAGAGCAGCGGTGTCGCCGCGCAACCCCCTGCGCAGCGCTTCCAGGGACAATACGTCTTCCGGGGCGATATTGCCCAGATTAACGCGGGCTCCCAGCTCCTTCAGCAGGGAAACCTGCTGTTCCCTGCGGGGAGCTTCCCAAATCAGCCGTTGGGCGGCTTCCCCGGCGGCGTCCCTGATCTCCCGCACGAGGCTCATGTCTATTTTTCCGCTTTCATCAAAGATTCCTACCGTACCGCTTTCCCTCGCTTCGACGATGACGTAATGCGCTCCGGCGCGCACATCTTCTTCCAGGGTTTTCAGCAATTCATCCCGATCTGCCCGGAAGCGGGCCGCCTTCTTCCCAAATTCCGTGAAGGGAACAAGCCCCGTTTCGACAGCACAGGCAATCGCCTCCTGCCGTTCCGCAGCCGAGAGCGGAAACGTCCCGTCCGAAATTTCCACGGCATTAAAGCCAAGTGAGGCAAGCGTCTCCATGTACTGCGCGGCGGAAGCGCGGCGGCGGGCTATTTCAAAGAAGGTTCCGCCGGGCATGATGAACAAGCCGCAGTTTCTGGCCAGTTCCAGCTTTTTTCGCAGCAAGTGCGGCGGGTAAAGCGCAGGCGTGCCAAACCCCAGTTTGCAGATATCGATGCATGAGGCGGCCGTTTCCAGCAGTTCGGCAAACGCGCCTGGCCCCATGCCTTTGTCGATCACCATGGTCAATCCCTGCGTGCGCGGCTTTTGGCTTCGCATGCCGGAAGGGTCCGCCCAGTCTAAAGGCAACAATGAATTCCATTTTTCGGACATCCTGGTTTCCTCATTTCTTCTGCTGTATACCCCAGTCTATGCCCGTTGCAGCCCGGGGGTGCGCCTGGAAAGGAAAGGACAACTTTTCGGCGGGAGTGCTGAAAAAGGCGGCATTTGGCATAAGGTATGGAAAAGGGGGACGAGGCGGTATGTGGGAAAAGGCGATTCTCGGCATGGCAGCGTTGCGCATCTTTTCGGGCAGTCTGGAACTTTTGGCAGCTCTTTTGATTTTGAAGGTCAACCAGGTGGAAAAGGCGCTGGTCATCAATTCCGGCTTGGCCATCGTGGGGCCGCTGGTGTTGATTACAACGACGGCAATCGGCTTGGTTGGGATTTCGGATCGGGTCAGCTTCGCCAAAATCGCATGGATTTTGCTCGGCATTTCATGCATTTTGATCGGCGTGCGCAAGTGACCGGAAGAAATCCATGGGAAAGGAAAAAAACTCCTGGTAGACTGCCTCTTTTTGGGGAACCATATGTCATGTCTTAAGAAACAAATTGAAAAAGTGAGGAGGGGTGAACGTGCCAGATTCGTTGAAAGGCCGGATTTCCTACCTGCGCGGGTTGATGGAAGGCCTTGACGTGGATGCGCACAGTTCGGAAGGAAAATTGATTTCGGAAATCATCGAGATTCTCGACGAGATGCAGGCGGAGATCAAGGCCCTGCACACGCGAATCGACGAGACGGAAGATTATGTGGATGCGCTCGATGAAGACTTGCAGGATGTCGAGCTGCTGCTCTTTGAAGACGATGGGGCGCTTTACGAAGAAGTGGATGACGAGGAGGCTTGCCCGCCCATGTCGGTGAACCGGGAAGAAAATGCGGAAGGCAGGGAAGCGGTAAATCCAACTTGAACCAACTGGGAAAAACGTTGCATTTGAACTGTCCGCACAAAACGCGGGCAGTTTTTTTGTGCAGGTCTTGAAGCAAGTCTGGCTTGTAGAACGCTTTCCTTTGCAGGCGCTCCTTTTTTGCGCATAAATCTCGTCCCACCCTGCATAGGATGGAGATAAGTCAGCCTGTCAGCAAAGGAGGGCATTGCCGTGAAAGAAATCATGGCGATTCTGCCGGCAACCATCCGAAACATTTTGTCCGCCCTTCCCGCCAAAGTGGTGGAGCATCTGGAAGAGATTCGCCTGAGGCAGAATCAGCCGATGGAAATCCGCTACGGACAGCAAAGCAGTTATGTGACTCCCACCGGTCAGCTTACATCCAACGTACGGCAGGGCTGGGTGTTCACCGCCGAACAGGTGGTCAAGCTGGTGAACCAGCTCAGCCAGCATTCCCTGTACGCGCTGGAAGAGGAGTTGAAACGGGGCTACATCACGGTGGTCGGAGGGCATCGCGTCGGAATTGCCGGAAAAGTCGTGCTGGAACACGGGGAAGTGAAGGGCATCCGCGACCTGACCAGCTTCAACATCCGCATCGCCCGCGAGAAAAAAGGGGTCGCCCAAGCCGTCATGCCCTTTCTGTTTGAAAACGGCACCCTGCTCAACACCCTGGTGATTTCTCCGCCGCAGTGCGGCAAAACCACTCTCCTGCGCGATATCGCGAGAACCATCAGCTACGGCAGCGAGTGGTCCTCCAGCCGCAAGGTAGGCATAGTGGACGAGCGTTCCGAATTGGCCGGTTGTCTGCAGGGGGTGCCCCAGCGAGATGTCGGTCCGCGAACCGACGTGTTGGACGCCTGCCCCAAGGCTGTCGGCATGATGATGCTGATTCGCTCCATGTCACCCGATGTGCTGATCGTGGACGAAGTAGGGCGTCCGGAGGATGGCGATGCCGTCTGGGAAGCCATCCACGCCGGGGTTGCCGTCATATGCTCGGCGCATGGTGCGGATGTAGGGGAAGTGGCACAGCGCCCCATGCTGGGCAAGCTGGTTCGGCACGGCGCATTTTCCCGCTACATCGTGCTAAGCCGCGCCAGAGGCGTCGGCACGGTTCAGGCGGTCTACGACAAAAGCTTGAATCCCCTGGCAAAGGAGCAGGCCGTATGGTCAAGCTGATCGGAGCGCTGATGATTCTCTTTTCCGCTTCCATGGTCGGGTGGCAGATCAGCAGCTATTATGCCAACCGTCCGGTTCAGCTCCGTTCCCTGCTGTTGGCGCTGCAAATGCTGGAGACGGAAATCGTTTACGGCCTGACCCCTTTGGCCCGCGCTTTTGTCAAGGTGGGACGGCGGATCAGCCCCGTCATCGGGAAACTGTTTCTGCTCGCGGCCGAATTGCTGCGCGAAGAGCAGGCGCAGTCCGCGGAAGAAGCGTTGCGGCTGGCGATGGAACGGCACTGGCCGCAGACCGCGCTTGGCAAGCAGGAAAAAGATGTGCTGACAAGTCTGGGCCTTGTGCTGGGTTCGTCGGACAGGGAAGACCAGCAGAAGCATTTGCGCCTCGCTGTCACCCATCTGCGGGGGCTTTTGGAAGAAGCACGCGCCGAGCAGATGAAGTACGAAAAAATGTACAAAAGTCTCGGTTTTTTGGGTGGTCTCCTGATCGTCATCCTGATGTTTTAAGCGAGGTGTACAAAATGGAGTTCGATTTGACGCCTGTTTTTCAAATCGGCGCAGTAGGGTTCATCACCGCCATCCTGCAATCGGTGCTGAAGCAGGCGGGCAAGGAAGATGTCGCGCACTGGGCGACGCTGGTCGGGTTCATCATTGTGCTGTACATGGTGGCTCACTACGTCGGTGACCTGTTTACCGAGGTAAAACGCGTCTTCCTGTTCAGCTGAGGAGGGAGACAGAATGGAAATCGTGCAGATCGTCGGGCTGGGACTGGTCGCCACCATTCTGACGCTGGTCATCAAGGAACAGAAGCCGATGTTCGCCTTCCTGTTGGCCGTTGTGAGCGGGGTCATCATCTTTTCCTTCCTCATCGACAAGATTGCGGAAGTGATTCGCATTTTGGAGAGACTGGCGGTCCAGGCAGACTTGCATCTCGTCTTTTTGGAAACGATTCTGAAAATTATCGGAATTGCCTATATCGCGGAATTTGGCGCGCAGATGACGCGGGACGCGGGACAGACGGCCATCGCCACAAAAATAGAAATGGCCGGAAAAGTGCTGATTCTGGTGATGGCGGTGCCGATCATCCAGATCATCATTGAAACCGTGATCGACCTGCTGCCGGCTTGAGAAGGAGGTGGTTTGATGACAAGCCAGGGCTGGTCGGTCTCACTGCTTGCGCTGGTGCTGTTCCTTTTGTTGCTGCCCGGACAAGCTTTAGCCGCTGCCGGGGCGCCGCTTGCTTCTCCCGTGGACGAATTGGTCAGGCAGCAAGTGGACCGCCTGAATCTGGACAGGGTGGAGCAGTACTGGCGTCAGTTGCAGCGCGACTATGAAGGGTATTTGCCGGATTTGAAATCACAAGGCTTTGTCCAACTTCTGATGCAGCAGGGAGAATGGAGCATTTCCGGTTTTTTCAAGGGCATTGGCCTGTTTGTGTTTCACGAGATCCTGGCCAACGGCAAGCTGCTTGGTTCCATCATTATTATCACGGTATTTGCCATGATCCTGGAGACCATGCAGAGCGCCTTCGAACGAAACACGGTCTCTACGGTTGCCTACGCGATCACCTACCTGGTGTTGATGGTGCTGGCCATCAACAGCTTTCACCTGGCCATCTCCTACGCGAAGGATGCGATAACCGACATGTCCGACTTCATGCTCGCGATGATTCCCCTGGTCATCGCCATGCTGGCTTCCGTTGGCAACCTGGCCACCGCGACGATGTTTCACCCGTTGATTATCTTCATGATCAACATCAGCGGAATGATGATTACATGGGTGGTGTTTCCCCTGCTGTTTTTGTCGGCGATGCTCGCCATCGTCAGCCTGTTTTCCGAGCGGTACAAGGTGACGCAGCTCTCCGCGCTCCTGCGAAATATCGCCATGGGTTTGCTTGGTTCGTTTTTGACCATCTTTCTGGCGGTCATGTCGATTCAGGGAGCCACTTCAGCGGTCACGGACGGGGTCACGCTGCGGACAGCCAAGTATTTGACCGGCAACTTCGTCCCGATCGTCGGTCGCATGTTTTCCGACGCGGCAGACACGGTCTTAAACGCCTCGCTTCTCGTCAAAAACGCCGTGGGCCTGGCCGGGGTGATTATTCTCCTCGTCACGTGCGCCTTTCCGGCGATGAAGATCCTGGTGCTGGCATTGATCTACAACCTCTCGTCCGCCGTCCTGCAACCGCTGGGTTCGAGCCCGATCATCACCGCGCTGGGAACCATCGGCAAAAGCCTTCTCTTTGTATTCGCCGCGCTGGCCGCGGTGGGATTGATGTTCTTTCTGGCGATTACGCTGATTATTGCGGCGGGCAACATCTCCATGATGGTTCGGTAGGTGACGGATGATGATCTGGATCAGCCTGTGGTTGAAAAAAATTATCCTGATTGTCTTGCTTGCCGCCTTTCTCGACTTGATTTTGCCCAATACCAGCCTGCAGCGCTACGTCAAGATGGTGATGGGACTGATCCTTTTGCTGACCATCATCTCCCCCGTATTTTCCCTGTTCAGCATGTCCCAGGATGAACTGGCGGTTCGTTTGGACCGCTACCAGGAAGAGTTTCAAAAATCGGCCGACGCGGAGTGGAAGCGGATTACGGGCAAATTGCTGGAGCACCAGCACGAACAGGTGAAGGCTTATGTAGAAGAGCAGCTTGCGGCTTCAGTCAGGGAAACCGTGAAACAAGAATACGGGCTGGATGTCCGGCATATAGAAATTGTGATGAAGCAAGACAACCCTGAACAACCTGATCTGGAACGCATCGAACTGGTCATCGCCGACCAGGCTGCCGGGGATCAGCCGATCCGCCCCATCCAGCCCGTTGAAATCAGCATTGACCCGGTGTCCAGTTCCCGAATCCAGCCGCCTGAAACATCGGAAAGTTCGCCTGAGCGGCAGTTGCAGCTCGCGCGGATTGCCAGCAGCATCGCCGCCAAATGGGGACTGCCGGAAAACCGGGTGGTTGTGAAGGACGAGTCCCGCCAGGGCGAAAAGCACTGAATGGATGCCGGTATTCAAGCAAAGCGAGGTGAGAGAGGATGATGAAAAAGCTGAAAACATGGTGGGCGGGCGGAGAGGACAAAAGTGGCGGGATGAGGCCGATTCACTACTTTGTCGTGATTTTGGCGATCGGCATGGCGATGATGATCCTGACCGATTTCCTGCATGTGGAGCGGGAAGAGCCGCTTGGTTTGGGCGATTTTTCGAGCCAGGAACCGGAGCCTCCCGCGCATGCCGTGGCCGCGATGAGCGGCGGCGGGGCGCCGGATTTGATTGCAGAGTACGAGAACATGTACGAAACGCAGTTGAAGGAAATTCTCTCGACAGTGGCCGGTGTGGGAGAAGTGGAAGTGATGGTGAACCTGGAGTCGACACCGGAGTTGGTCGTCGAAAAAAACACCAACACTCGCACGTCCACCAACCAGGAGACGGACAAGGACAAGGCGACGCGCAATCAGAGCGAACAGTCCCGGGACGAACAGGTGGTCGTCATTCAGGGAGGCAAGCAGGATCAGCCCGTCATCGTCAAAACGATGAAGCCCCGCGTGCGCGGTGTTCTCGTCGTGGCGAAGGGGGCTGAGAACATCCAGGTGAAAGCCTGGATGACCGAAGCCGTACAGAAGGTGTTGGACGTACCGGTCTACAAGATATCCATTTTGCCCAAAAAAGGGTAAGGAGGTAATGTCCGATGATGCTGAGGAAACAAACAGTATGGCTGTTGACGATGCTGGCGGTAATGGTAGTGCTTTCCGGCTACTACCTGGCGAAGGGGCCGCAGCAGCAGATGCCCGCTGCCGGACAGCAGTTCGCTTCAGAGAAGCAGCAGCCGATCGCGGGAGTCGTGGTTGAAACCAAACAAGTCGACCAGCCTCCGCAGGTAGCGACCGTCAACAGCGACAAGCAGGCGAATGCCGAAGCCAAGGGGGATAACGCAACCAACGACGGGGTGCCTGTCGCCGAAACCGTCAGCGAAATCTTCCAGGGCTACAAGATGAAACGGGAAGCGGAAATCCAGCAGCAGAAAGACGAGCAGCTGGCGATCATGAGCAGCCCGGATTCCTCTCCGCAAGCGGTAGCGGAAGCGAAGGCAAAGTACGAGGAACTTTCCACGCTGGACAGCGCCCTGCTCAATGTGGAAGAAATGCTGAAAGCAAGCGGCTACCAGGATGCGGTCGTCTTCATGAACGACGACAGGGTAACGGTCATCGTGCAAAAAGAACAGTTGAGCGCAAGCGAAGCGGTGGAGATCATCGCCCATGTGAAGAAGCAGTTGAACGTACCGGCCACAAATGTCAGCGTCAAGTTTCAATCATCCTGACAAAGCCCGGAACGGAGGCAAAACCGGGTTTGCCGGGATGGCCCTTATAACCAAAGCCTGAATCGGGAAAGATGGAGAAAGATGGATAGGGATTTTCCCTCCCTACTTGTCAAAAGGGAGGGGAAATCCTTTCTTGACGTGTACAGGGCGAAAAGTTACCATGGTTTTATGGCTTGCTCCTAGCATTTAATATAAGAGGCTCCCCGACATTTTTACAGAAACGAAGGAGTGCGAATTCGGTGTTGAAAATCCATGAAATTCGTGAACTTATCAAGTTAATTGATGAATCTTCCATTCAGGAATTCAACCTTGAAACAGAAGGCGGCAAATTGTCGCTGAAGAAAGCGAGCCAGGAGATGGTCGCGGTTTCTTCGCCGGCAGCTCAGGCTGCGCCCGCGCCCGCACCGGCGCCAGCTGCGGCGGCCGCTCCCGTGCAGGCGGTGCCGGCGGCGGAACCGGAAAAGGCTGTGCTGCAGGCTGAAGACGAGTCATCGTTGCATGCGATTGTCTCTCCCATGGTGGGAACGTTCTACAAGGCGCCGGAACCGGGGAAACCCCCGTATGTGCAGGTGGGCGACAAGGTGTCCAAGAATACGGTGGTTTGCATCGTGGAAGCGATGAAATTGTTTAATGAAATTGAAGCGGAAGTGGACGGCGTGATCGTCAAGGTGCTGGTTGAAGACGGACAGCTGGTAGAGTACGGTCAGCCGTTGTTTTTGGTGAAGCCGGAATAAGAAGAGGGGGAGTGACATGTTTCACAAGGTATTGGTTGCCAACCGGGGCGAGATTGCGGTGCGGGCGATCCGCGCCTGCCGTGAGCTGGGCATTGCCACGGTCGCCGTCTACTCGGAAGCGGACCAGGATGCATTGCATGTCAAGCTGGCGGATGAGGCCTACTGCATCGGTCCGCAAGCGTCCAAGGAAAGCTACCTCAACATTGCCAACATCATGAGCGTGGCGACCAAGGTGGGAGCAGACGCCATTCACCCCGGTTACGGATTCCTCGCGGAGAACGCCGATTTTGCGGAAATTTGCGCTGCCTGCGGCATAACCTTCATCGGTCCGGATCCGGAAGCGATCGTCAAAATGGGCGACAAGTCGACGGCGAAGGAAACCATGAAGGCAGCCGGCGTGCCGACCGTACCCGGCACCGACGGTTTGGTGGAGGACATTGGCGAAGCGATCCGCACGGCCAATCAAATCGGCTATCCCGTCATGGTCAAGGCGACAGCAGGCGGAGGCGGACGAGGCATGCGCGTGGCTGTCGACGACGAGGATCTGGAAAAGGCGATCCGTCTGGCGCAGAACGAAGCGAAAACAGCCTTTGGCAATCCGGGCGTGTACCTGGAGAAGTTCGTCGAAGGGCCGCGCCACGTGGAAATTCAAATCATGGCCGACAAGCACGGCAATGTCGTCTATCTGGGTGAGCGCGACTGCTCCATTCAGCGGCGTCACCAGAAACTGATCGAGGAAGCCCCCTCCCCGGCATTGAGCGAGGAGTTGCGCCGGCGCATGGGAGAAGCCGCTGTGGCGGCAGCAAAGGCGGTATCCTACCATGGCGCGGGAACGGTAGAGTTTTTGCTGGACAAACACGGGAATTTCTACTTTATGGAGATGAACACCCGCATCCAGGTGGAGCACCCTGTGACTGAACTGGTGACCGGGATTGACCTGATCAAGGAACAGATCATGGTCGCAGCCGGATTCCCGCTCTCGTTCACACAGGAAGATGTCAAACTGAACGGCTGGGCGATCGAATGCCGGATCAATGCCGAGAACCCGGCCAAGAACTTCATGCCGTCCCCTGGGCGGATCACCGAGTACCTGCCGCCGGGAGGCTTTGGCGTGCGGGTTGACAGCGCTGCCTATGCAGGCTACACCATCCCGCCGTACTACGATTCGATGATTGCCAAGCTGATCGTTTGGGGCAAGGATCGGCAGGAAGCAATCGCGCGGATGAAGCGGGCGCTGGAGGAATTTGTGGTGGAGGGAATTTCCACGACGATTCCGTTCCACTTGAAAGTGCTGGAGCACGAGGTGTTCGTCAGCGGGGAGTTTGACACCAAGTTCCTGGAGAACCACCCTCTCGACCTCGACGAGGCGTAAGCTTGGTTTGTAAAAGAGTGGGCTCCTTGCTATAATGGAATACAAACCCAAGGGGAGGTGCGAACGTGGAAGATTTTGCATCCGATTTTGAGAAAACGGAGCTGGGAAAAATTCAGATTGCTCCGGAAGTCCTGGAAGTCATCGCCGGCATGGCTGCTAACGAAGTGGAAGGCGTAGCCTCGATGAGCGGAGGTTTCGTTGGAGATATAGCGGAGCGTTTGGGCCGCAAAAATGTAGCCCGCGGCGTTCGGGTGGAAGTAGGTTCCCGTGAGGCGGCAGTGGATGTTTCCATTGTTGTCAAATACGGTTACCGCATTCCCGATGTGGCGCGCAACATTCAGGAGAGCGTGCGCAATGCCATTGAGAGCATGACAGGGCTGTCGGTGGTAGAGGTAAATGTACATATCGTTGATGTCGAGCTGAAAGCCGAGGAAAAGGCTCCGGCTTTGCCTGTGGAAGAATATCAACGCGTACGTTAACAAACAGCGGCTTGATGCCCCCTGAACAACAGGGGGCATTTTCCGCATACGCGGCTAAAGATTGTTCGTGAATCGCCTTTCGGGCAACGGGTACGGGTTGGAAAGGAGAGTTGCGTGTGAACTTGTTTGACCGATTCATTTTGACCATCTACAGCTTTGCCTTGATCGTTCTGTCCTGCGTGATGATTGTCGCCACCAGCGGGCTGATCTCTCCGGAAGTCTTTCGGCCGTACGTCGAACAGATGTTGGCGGGGACCAATCTCAGCTACCTGATCGTGGCCGTTATCTTCTTGATCGTCAGCCTTCGCTTTTTTTTCAGTTCGCTTCGCTTCCGCAAGCAAAAAGCGGATCGCGGCATTCGTCAGCGCAGCGACCTGGGGGAAATCAACATCTCCATCTCGACCATACAGGCCATCGCGGAACGCGCGGCGCGGCGTGTCAAAGGCGTTTGCGGCCTGCGGACAACCGTCAAGGTGTTGGAGAGCGGCACGATGATTACCTTGCGCATATCCGTCGATGGCGATACCCCGATCCCGGAGTTGACCGGCAAATTGCAGAACGAAGTCAAGGAACAAGTGGAGCGGATCTCCGGCTTGTTGATCTCCGAGGTGGCTGTGGTTGTGACGGAAGTGGCTCAGCAGGAAAACTACGCTGTACGCAGGCGGGTAGAATAGAAGGTGAGAACCGTGAACTGGGAGTTATTGTGGGAGCATAAGGGGAAGCTGCTGGGAATTCTGGCGGGATTTATTTTCGGGATCATCTACCTTCTCGTCGGTTTTTGGGATACACTGGTGTTTGTCGTGTTTATCGGCACCGGATTTTACATCGGAAGAAAGCTGGATCACAAGGAAGACCTGCGGGATCTTCTCGACCGGATTCTTCCGGGGAAGTTCCGGTAAGGCGGGAGGTATGGCATACGCCCTCTCCCGAACTCACTTTGACGTAGTAGGTGAATGGAATGAAGCGTAGAACAGCTCGGGAAAAAGCCGTACAGTGCCTGTTTCAGATTGACATGGCCAACGTGCCGGTGGATGATGCCATCGCCATGGTTATGGAAGATTCCGATGGGGATCCGCAGTATTTGCGTTACCTCGTGGATGGGGTCATGGAGCATCAACAGGAGATTGACGCAGAGATCCGGAAATATTTGCGCGGCTGGAAACTGGAGAGAATTCCCAATGTGGACCGCGCCATCCTCCGTCTCGCCTTTTTTGAAATCATGTTTGAAGAGGATACGCCGGAAAAGGTCGTGATGAACGAAGCGATTGAAATCGCCAAGCTGTTTAGCGACGAACAGTCTTACCGCTACATCAACGGCGTGCTCTCCAGCTTCCTGCAGAACCGGAACCGGGCGCAGGTATGACGGACGGGAGACGATCGGGCATGAGCAAGGTATTGTTGGGAATCGATACGAGCAATTACCGGACATCACTCTGCCTGGCAGGGGAGGACGGCCGGATTGTCGCGGAAGCAAAGCGTCTCCTCAAGGTGAAGGAGGGGAAACGCGGGCTGCAGCAATCTGAAGCCGTCTTTCAGCATGTGCTCAACCTGCCGGAGTTGAGCGAACAGATCGGCTGGAGCGATTACGAGATCGCAGCTGTTTGCGTCAGCGAAAAGCCGCGGCCGGTCGATCGGTCGTACATGCCGGTGTTCAAGGTGGGGGAAGGACTGGCAAAATCGCTGTCCGTCTATCTCCGCGTGCCGTGTTACCTGACCACCCACCAGGAAGGACACATTGCGGCCGGCGAATACACCGCGAAGGAGCGGCCCAGACAAAACCGCTTTCTGGCCGTCCACCTTTCCGGGGGAACGAGCGAACTTTTGTTGTGCGAGCGGGAGAGCGCCGGATACAAAATCGAAAAGATCGGCGGCACAAAAGACCTGCACGCGGGACAGCTGGTCGACCGCATCGGGGTGGCAATGGGCCTTTCCTTTCCGGCGGGGCCGCAATTGGAACAGCTCGCCCGCGAAGCCGCAGGGGAGTTTCGCGTCAGTTCCGCAGTGGATGGACTTGCGTTCAGTTTTTCCGGACCGGAAGCCTCCCTGCTGCGGGCCATTGCGGCGGGAAATGTCAGCCGGGCGGAGATCGCCCGGGCAACCGAGCAATGCATCGCCAACACCCTGGAAAAAGTGCTGCGCCATGCCGCAGAACAGGGGTTTCCCCGGGAAGTGCTGATCGTCGGCGGGGTAGCCGCCAACCAGTACGTGCGAGAACGGCTGATTAAGCGGCTGGAACATCCCGCAGTGGGGATGAAGCTGTATTTTTGCGATCCCGTCTATTCCGGAGACAATGCTTACGGAGTGGCAATGCTCGGGTGGATGAAGCAAAAGGCGAACATTAAGCAGATTTAAACAATTTACAATTCGTCTTTACACTTGTTGGACAAATTCGCTACACTAGTCGTAACGATGCACAATGTAAGGAGGTTTTTCTCCATGGCTGCAACCATTCTGCAGGGAAAAGAAGTAGCGGCAAGCATTCGCGCCGAACTGGCGGAAGAAGTGAAGGAACTGAAACAACAGGGAATTGAACCGGGATTGACGGTGATTCTGGTGGGGGATGATCCCGCTTCCCATTCCTATGTTCGCGGCAAGGAGAAGGGTTGCGCGGAAGTGGGGATCCGCTCCGAAGTCATTTTCAAGGACGCTTCGACGACGGAGGAAGAACTGCTCGCGATTATCCGGGACTTGAACCAAAATCCGAATGTTCACGGGATATTGGTCCAGTTGCCGCTTCCTCCCCATATTTCCGAAACAGCGGTTCTTGATGCCATTGATCCGTCGAAGGACGTGGACGGTTTTCATCCCATCAACGTGGGAAATCTGGTGATTGGCAACAATACGCTTTTGCCGTGCACGCCGCACGGAATCATCGAACTGATCAAGCGGACGGGCACGGCGCTGGAAGGAAAACACGCCGTCGTGATCGGCAGGAGCAACATCGTCGGCAAACCGGTGTCGCTTCTGTTGCAGCGGGAAAACGCGACGGTGACCATGTGCCATTCCCGCACAAAAAATCTCCGGGAGTTTACGCAAAAGGCGGATATTCTCGTCGTCGCCGCCGGCAAGCCGCACCTGATCGGCAAGGAGGACGTCAAGCCGGGCGCAGTGGTGATTGACGTCGGCGTCAACCGGATTGAAACAGGCAAACTGGTGGGAGACGTCAAATTTGACGAAGTGAAGGAAGTGGCCGGTTTCCTTACCCCCGTGCCGGGCGGAGTGGGACCGATGACCATTACTATGCTGCTGAAGAATACGGTGATCGCCGCCAAAAGACAGGCAAAGCTGTAGACTTAATTCGGACAAGCTGGCCAGGAATGCGGATCGGAGACAACCGGCGTTTCCGGCTGCAGGGGGAGGTTGAACATGGCAATGCAGGAGATTATGTCCGTCAGCCAGTTGAACAGGAAAATCAAACAACTGCTGGAGCGGGAAGAGCCGCTGCAGGATATCTGGGTGCGGGGAGAAATCTCCAACTTTACCCATCACACCAGCGGCCACATGTACTTTACGCTCAAGGACGACCAATCCAGACTCAAGGTTGTGATGTTTGCCAGCTACAACCGTTTTCTCCGCTTCCTGCCCAAGAATGGAACCAAGGCAATCGTGCGTGGTTCCATTTCTGCCTTCGAGCGCGACGGGGTTTATCAGCTGTACGCCAGGGAGATGCAGCCGGACGGGTTGGGCTCCTTGTACCTGGCATTTGAACAACTGAAGGAAAAACTGGCGGCGGAAGGTCTGTTTGCTCCAGAGCGGAAACGGCCGCTGCCGCGGTTTCCCAAAAGAGTGGGAGTCGTCACCTCTCCCACGGGTGCCGCTGTCCGCGATATTTGCATCACGATCAGGAGGCGGTTTCCGCAAGTGGAGATCGTGCTGGCCCCGGCGCTGGTTCAAGGCAGTGAAGCTCCCCCCTCCATCGTCAAGGCGATCCGCATGCTCAACAGCCACCCCGGAATAGACGTGTTGATCGTCGGGCGGGGAGGCGGCTCGATTGAGGAGCTGTGGGCGTTTAACGACGAACAGGTTGCCCGCGCCATCGCCGCCTCTTCCATTCCGGTGATTTCCGCAGTGGGGCATGAAACGGATGTGACGATCGCCGACTTTGTCGCCGATGTGCGCGCCGCCACGCCGACCGCCGCGGCGGAACTGGCCGTTCCCCACTGCCTGGAGTGGCAGGAACGGGTCCGGCAGCTGGAAGGGCGGCTTGTGCGCGCTGTGCGGCAGCGGCTCGATAGTGCGCGCAAACGGTTGGAGGGACTGGCCAACTCCTATGCGATGCGCCAGCCTGGCCGCCGTGTGGAGGAAGCGGCCCAGCGTCTCGATGGGATGCAGATGCGGATGCGCAATGCCATGCGCAACCTGCTGCAGGTCCGGCGGGAGCAATACGGGCGGCTTGGCGACCGGCTGGAGCGCTATCGGCTGTCCGAGCAGGCAAAGCTGCAGCGCAAGCGGATCGACTCGCTTCGCCAAACCCTCGAGGAGCGCATGCGGCTGCACCTCGCCCGCAAACAGCAGGCATTTGCCGCACGGGTGGCGCAACTGGAGGCGTTAAGTCCGCTCAAGGTGATGCAGCGCGGCTATTCGCTCGTCTACAAGAGAGCGCAACTGGTCAAGTCGGTGGAGGCAATTGAACGCGAAGATCTGCTCGTGGTACGATTAAGCGATGGCAGGATTGAGGCGCGTGTAGAAGATGTGGTACGGGAGGGAAAGGCAAGTGACGCAAAAGAAAACGGATGAGCAAGACCTGCAGTTCGAAGAAGCGATGAAACGGCTGGAAGAAGTGGTCCAGCGGCTGGAGGAGGGAGAAATCCCCCTGGAGGAAGCGATCCAGCTCTACCAGGAAGGCGTAACCCTTTCCCGCATCTGCGGACAGAAGCTGGATGCGATTGAAGCGAAAATCACGCAGTTGGTCGAGGAAGACGGACAGCTGAAACAGAAGCCGTTTTCCGTGGAAGGAGATCATTGATGCTGGAGACATTCCGCGCCTATTTGGCGGAGAAGACTGCTTACATAGAAAGACATCTTGTGCCTGCATTGGAGCGCGAAGGCGTGCCGGACACGCTCTACGATTCGATGCGCTATTCCTTGACGGCCGGCGGAAAAAGACTTCGTCCGATGCTCGTGCTGGCCGTGCTGGAGGCGCTGAACAAGCCGATTGAGCGGGGCATTCCCTACGCCTGCGCCCTGGAGATGATTCATACCTATTCGCTGATTCATGATGACCTGCCGGCCATGGACGACGACGATTTGCGCCGCGGCAAGCTGACCAACCACAAAGTGTTCGGGGAAGCGGCCGCGATCCTCGCGGGTGATGCCTTGCTGACCCGCGCTTTTTCGCTGATCGCCGAATCGTATTTGGCCGATCCGGAAGTAAAGCCGGAGACGGCGCTCAAATTGATTGCCGAACTGGGAAAACGGGCAGGCGCCGCAGGCATGGTGGGCGGTCAGATGGCGGACATCGAAGGCGAGGGCAAGCGGCTCGACTTGCAGCAACTGGAGTACATCCACCGCCACAAGACGGGGGATTTGTTGATCGCCGCGCTGCGCGGCGGCGGGTATCTGGCGGAAGCAGACGGCAAACAGATGGAAGCGCTCACTCGCTATGGGGTTAGCATCGGGCTTGCTTTTCAGATTCGCGATGACATTTTGAATGTAGAAGGAGATGCTGCGCTGCTGGGAAAAGCGGTCGGCAGTGACGCGGAGCGGGAAAAGGCAACTTATCCCGCGCTGCTCGGCCTGGAGGAATCGAAACGGCGCCTGCGGGAACTGCTGGACGAAGCCAAGCTGGCGCTGGCCGAAGCAGGTCTGGACCGTTCCGTGCTGCCCCAGCTGGCCGATTACGTTGGCAACCGGAAGAAATGAGGGAAAAGCCGGCTTTCCGATGGACACAGCCGGCTTTTTGCCTGCAAAAAAAGGGGCAGCCGACCCCTGTAACGGATGCATCCGAAAGTTCGTAATACCGATGGGTTCAGCGGACCGGGCAAACCGCTCCAAGCTTTGACGCAAGCTGGAAAAGTGGTGTTTTTTGCGAGAAACCGTTATAATGGAATCCAGTTAATCTCCGGAACCACTCTCCCTCATGACAGGGAGTTTGCCCTGATGAAATGAATCAGGATTGATCGCAGCATGCCCGATCACCGCAGAAGCAACCACCGGAAAGTGAGGAATACCAATGCTGCTTACTTCAATAAACGACCCGCAAGACCTGAAAAAGTGCACAGTGCCGCAGTTGTACGAGCTGGCGGGTGAAATACGCCAGTTTCTCGTGGAAACGCTCTCCAAAACGGGCGGCCATCTCGCACCCAATCTGGGCGTGGTGGAACTGACGCTTGCCCTTCACTACATGTTTGACAGCCCAAAGGACAAGCTCATTTGGGATGTCGGCCATCAGGCCTATGTGCACAAAATCCTGACGGGACGCCGTGAAATGTTTCCGACCCTGCGGCAGTACAAGGGGCTGTGCGGTTTTCCGAAGATGAAGGAAAGCCCGCATGACGTCTGGGAGACAGGGCACAGCAGCACATCGCTGTCTGCGGCGATGGGAATGGCTACCGCCCGCGACCTGAAAAAGGCGAAACACCACGTGGTGGCGGTGATCGGCGACGGTGCCCTGACCGGCGGGATGGCACTGGAAGCGCTCAACCACATCGGGCATGAACAAAAAAATGTGATCGTCGTGTTGAACGATAACGAGATGTCGATCGCTCCCAACGTGGGAGCCTTGCATAATTATCTGGGCAAATTGCGCTCCGCGGAGAACTACAAGCGGGCCAAGGGAGAACTGGGCCATCTGCTGAAACGGGTCCCGGGAGTGGGCGAAAAGTTGGCCCAGCTGGCGGAGCGCTTCAAGGACAGCATGAAATATCTGCTCGTGCCCGGCGTGCTGTTTGAAGAGTTTGGCTTTACCTACATCGGACCGATTGACGGCCACAACCTGGAAATCCTCTTGGAGACGTTGAAAATCGCCAAACAGATCAAAGGGCCCGTTCTGATTCACGCCATTACCAAAAAGGGGAAAGGCTATCCGCCGGCGGAAAAGGACTCCGTGAAATGGCACGGCATCGGCACGTACAAAATCGAGTCCGGGGACACGCCGAAATCAGCCCCGACCTACACGTCCGTTTTCGCGGACACGATGATCCGCCTGGCGGAGGAGGACAGCCGGATCGTGGCCATTACCCCGGCGATGCCGGCGGGTTCGGGACTGATTCCGTTCGGGCAGAAGTACCCGGACAGGTTGTTTGACGTGGGAATTGCCGAACAGCACGCCTGTACTTTTGCCGCCGCGCTCGCGGCAGAGGGGCTGAAGCCCGTGCTGGCAATCTACTCCACCTTCTTGCAGCGCGCCTACGACCAACTGATTCACGATGTGGCCCGGCAAAAGCTGAACGTCGTGTTTGCCGTGGACCGCGCCGGACTGGTCGGGGCCGACGGCGAGACGCATCAGGGGGTATTCGATATCGCGTTCATGCGCACCGTCCCCAATATGGTCATCATGGCGCCCAAGGACGAAAACGAGTTGCGCCACATGATGAAGACGGCGATCTGCTACGAGGACGGACCGATCTCATACCGCTATCCGCGGCTGCCGGTGCGGGGCGTCAAGCTGGATGAGGAGCTGCAGGTCCTGCCCATCGGCAAGGCGGAGATTGTGCGCGAAGGCGAGCATGTCGTCATCCTATCATTTGGCCATGTGTTCGAGCTAGCCGAGCAGGCGGCCGGCCAGCTCGAAGCGGAAGGGTATCGGCCCATGCTGGTCAACGCCCGCTTCTGCAAGCCGCTGGACGAAGCGTTGCTGCTGCGCCTTGCCCGCGAAGGGTACAAGATTGTGACGGTCGAAGAAGGCGCGCAGATGGGAGGGTTCGGCAGCGCCGTTCTGGAATTTTTGTCGCAGGCGGGCTTTCATGACGTTCCGGTGGATATCGTCGGCGTGCCCGATTACTTTGTGGAGCACGGCAGCGTGAAGGAACAGCGCCGGGAAGTAGGGCTCACGGCAGAGGCAATCGCTGCGCGGGTACGGGCCTGGATGCCGGTGAAAAAGGGAGTTTTGGAAGCATGAGCACGCGCAAGGAGCGGCTTGACGTCCTGTTGGTGGCGCGGGGCCTGTACGAGACGAGGGAAAAAGCGAAGGCGGCCGTCATGGCCGGGCTTGTTCAGGTGGCCGGAGAGCGGTGTGACAAGCCGGGGACCAAGGTTGCCGAAGACGTCGCGATCACGATCAAGGGGGAGTTGCACCCCTACGTCAGCCGCGGCGGATTGAAGCTGGAGAAGGCGCTTCGCGTCTTTGGCATTGACCTGGACGGCAGAGTGATGATGGATATCGGCGCGTCCACAGGGGGATTTACCGACTGTGCCCTGCAGCACGGCGCCCGGCTTGTCTACGCTATCGACGTCGGCTACGGGCAACTGGCCTGGAGCCTGCGCCAGGACGAGCGGGTGGTGGTGATGGAGCGGACCAACTTCCGCCACATGGACCCGGATGCGTTCGAAGGCGAAAAACCGGATGCCGCCTCCATTGACGTCTCGTTCATCTCGCTTCGGCTGATTTTGCCGGTTTTGTACCGCTTTCTGAAGCCGGGCGGTGACGTGGTCGCCCTGATCAAGCCCCAGTTCGAAGCGGGCAAGGAAAGAGTGGGCAAAAACGGCATCGTGCGGGATCCGCAGGTGCACGAGGAAGTGCTCGCGGAAGTCGGCAGGTTTGCGCGGGAACTGGGTTTTTCGCTGCATGGCCTCGACTTCTCGCCGATTACCGGAGGGGAAGGAAATATCGAGTTTCTCGCCCACATGCGCAAGGACGTGGGCGGTCTTGACGAAGAATCCTGGCTGCAGCGGGCCAGGGAGGTCGTGGAAGCGGCCCATCGGGAACTGAACTAAACAGGGACGTACGGGTTGGAAAGGTCTCGGGAGGGAATTTTGTCTTCTCGAGGCTTTTTCACTATGCAAAAAAAGTTGTATACTTGAATGAGGATTTCCAACCAACCGGTTTTGGGGTGGTGGTTCAGATGAACGCAATCACAATCGGGATTATTGCCAACAAGGGAAAACCGGAAGCGCGGATCGTTGCCAGAGAGTTGCTTTATCTGCTGGAAGCGAGGGGAGCGCGAGTGGTGCTGGACGAAAATATCGCACATGACGTTGGGCGAACTGAACTGTCCACCCGCGTGGAACAGATGGGAAGCCAGGCTGACATGATTTGCGTGCTGGGCGGTGACGGGACTTTGCTGGGAATTGCCCGCCGGTTGGCTGGCCACTCCGTCCCGATTCTGGGCATCAACATGGGGACGCTGGGTTTCCTGTCGGAAGCGGAACCGGAGGATCTTCCCCGTGCCGTCGACAACCTTTTGTCGGGGAAATACGCGCTGGAACATCGGATGATGCTGGAGGCGACCCTTGTCCGCAGCGGAAACACGCTGGGAACGTACACCGCAATGAACGATATCGGCATTGCCAAGGGATCGTTTTGCCGGATCATCCAGTGCACCGTTTTCCTGGACGACGAGTATGTCGCCACTTTCAACGGCGATGGACTTATCGTTTCTTCGCCAACCGGCTCGACGGCCTATTCCCTGTCAGCGGGCGGGCCGATCGTGGCACCCAATGTGGAGGTTTTGCTGCTCACGCCGGTTGCTCCCCATTCCCTGACGGCAAGGCCCATGGTTCTCGGAGCCAACCAGACGATTCGTGTGGAAGTGGACGCCGTTCACAAGGAAATGGGTCTTTCCATCGACGGCCAGTTCGGATATCGGCTGGAAGGCGGAGACCAGATATACATCCGCAAATCGCCGCACAGCACTCCGCTGGTAAAGTGGAAAAAAGGCGGTTTTTTTAAGGCAATTCGCACCAAATTACAAGGAGAATGGGAGTAAATCGCATGAACAAGGGGCAACGACATATTCGCATTCGCGAAATCATCAGCAATTACGAGGTGGAAACGCAGGACGAACTGGTGGATCGCCTGCGGGAAGCAGGGTTTCGGGTCACACAGGCAACCGTTTCGCGCGACATCAAGGAGCTTCATCTGGTGAAAGTGCCGCTGCCCGACGGCAGATACAAGTATTCGCTGCCGACTGAACCGAAGTTTAACCCTTTAAATAAATTGAAGCTGATGCTTGCCGAGTTTTTTGTCAGCATCGATTACGCCGACCACTTTATTGTATTGAAGACCATGCCCGGACATGCCAACTCCGTCGCCGAACTGATTGACAACCTGCCGTGGGAAGAGATCATGGGAACGATCAGCGGTGACAACACCATCCTGATTTTGTGCCGGACCAAGGAAAACGCCGAAGAAGTTGTGCAGCGCTTAAAGCAAATGCTGTAACCGGGTGGTGCGGGAATGCTTTTGGAACTCTCGATTAAGAATTTTGCCATTATCAAATCGATTACCATCTCGTTTCAAAAGGGCTTGAACATCCTGACAGGCGAGACCGGCGCGGGAAAATCCATCATCATCGACGCGCTGGGGCTGTTGCTCGGGGGCAGGGCATCCGCGGATTACGTCCGCTACGGCGAGACACGGGCGGAAGTGGAGGGTCTGTTTGAACTGCCCAAGGACCACCCGGCGCGGCAGATTTGCGAAAGCGTCGGCGTGCAGGTGGAGCAGGACGGCATGTTGGTGGTGCGGCGGGAGATTTCCAACCAGGGCAAAAGCATCATCCGCCTCAACGGTCAGCTCGTCACCCTGGCCATTTTGCGCGAACTGGGGCCATGGCTGGTAACGGTGCACGGCCAGCATGACACGCACATGCTGATGCATGCGGACAAGCACATCGCCTGGCTGGATGCCTACGGCGAGCAGGCGTTGGCAGCGGCCAAGGCCGAGTACGGCAGGTTGTACGCGGCTTACCGCAAGACCAGGCAGGAGTTGGAGCGGATGGCCCGCAACGAGCGCGAACGGGCGCAGCGTATCGACCTGCTGGAGTATCAATTGAAGGAAATCGAGGCAGCCTCCCTCGTGCCGGGAGAAGATGAAAAGCTTTTGCAGCAGCGCAAAAAATGGATCAACGTCGAGAAAATCTTCTCCTCGATCCGCGATGCCTATCACGCCCTTCACGGCGAGCAAAGAGGGATGGACTGGCTGGGTCATGCGATGAGCGAACTGGAGCGGGCCGCCCCGTTTGACGAGCAGCTTGCGCCGATCCTGGAAGCGGTGCAAAGCGCCTACTACCAGGTGGAGGATGCGGTTCACCAGCTTCGCCAGTTGGCCGATCAGCTGGAGTTCGATCCCAAGCAACTGGCAGAGGTGGAACGCCGTTTGGACGTCATTTCTTCCTTAAAGCGCAAATATGGCAAAAGCGTGGATGACATCCTCGAATACGCGGCAGCCATTCAGGATGAGCTGGATGAGATGCAGCACTACGAGGAACGCCTGCAGGCAGTGCAGGACAGGCTGGCCGGATTGGAGGCCGACCTGGCCGTGGAAGCCCTGGAGCTTTCGACCATCCGGCAAGCGTGTGCGGAAAAACTGGCGCGGGAGATTGAACAGCAACTGCGGGAGCTGCACATGGAGCGGGCCCGGTTTGCCATCGCCGTTCGCCAGACGCCGGATGAGGACGGCGTGGAGATTGACGGGGTGCGCCGGCACGTGGACGCCAACGGAATGGACCAGGTGGAATTTCTGATTGCCCCCAATCCCGGGGAACCGCTGCGGCCGCTGGCCAAGATTGCCTCCGGAGGGGAATTGTCGCGGGTCATGTTGGCGATCAAGACGATTCTGGCCGGGACCGATCAGGTGGAAACGCTGATCTTTGACGAGGTGGACACCGGCGTAAGCGGCAGGGCGGCGCAGGCGATCGCGGAGAAACTGGCGCGCGTGGCCAACAAGCGCCAGGTCCTGTGCATCACCCACTTGCCGCAGGTGGCATCCATGGCAGACGCTCACTTCCTCATCAAAAAGGAAATGAGCGAACTTGAAACGAAAACCGTCGTGGAAAGGCTGTCGGAGGAAGAGCGGGTGATGGAACTGGCCCGCATGTTGGGTGGCGCGGAAGTGACGGCAAAAACAAGGGAACACGCCCGGGAAATGATTGCGCTGGGCGTTCAGCGAAAAACCGCCAATTGAGAGGGCGGTTTTTTGTTTTGCAACAAGGGGGAAGAGGTTGTCCGGCAGGGCAGGAAAGGCAGACAGCATCGTTATTTTCCTGACATAATCCGTTTCCCTAGCGGCAACATTAAAGGTACGCAAGGTGGAGGTGCGTCTTGTAGGTGTAGGAAGGGAACGGTAGGAGTGATTGCTGGTGATCCGACAGAAAAACAGAAAATGGATGGGAAGTCTCCTTCTTCTCCTCACAGCGCTTGTCGTTTGTTCCACTCCGTTCCGCGATCTGACCTCCTTTCCCCACGAACTCCGGTTAATGGAGGGGTCATTTGAACAACTGCGTTTCTCCATGCCGGTCATGGGCACGCTGGTGAACAGCAATCCGGACATTTTGCGCGTAAACGGCGCCAAGGCCCGGGAAGTGTCCGTCGACCTGCGCAAGCCGCTTTCCGTTGAACCGCAACGGGCGGGAAAAGCTGAGCTAAAAGTAAAGTGGCACAACATTCCGTTGAAGGCGGTGAAGGTAGACGTACTGCCGGAAGTGCGCCTCTACCCCGGCGGCCAGTCGATCGGGGTGAAAATGCAGACAGCCGGCGTGCTGGTGGTCGGGCATCATCTCGTCAACACCGGCAAGGAAAAAATTTCCCCGGGAGAAAGGGCCGGAATCCGTGTCGGGGACATGATTGTCAAAATCAATGATCTGTACGTCAACGACATGAACGAGGTGAAAAAGCTGGTGAACGAGGCGGGACAAAACCATTCCCCTGTGCAGTTGCTGGTGGTTCGCGGCAAGGAAAAAATCCAGCTAACCTTGCATCCCGCCAAAGATCAAAAAGACAACGAGTACCGAATGGGGCTGTACATTCGCGACTCTGCGGCAGGAGTAGGGACACTTACGTTTTACGATCCGGTTACCAAGGCGTATGGCGCTCTGGGACACGTCATCTCGGACGTGGACACGGGCCAGGCCATCGTCGTGGGAGACGGACAGATTGTACAGGCCAACGTAACGTCCATAGAAAAAGGGCAAAGCGGCAACCCAGGCGAAAAATTTGCCCGGTTTTACAACGAAAGTGAAGTGTTGGGCAACATCACCCGAAACACGCCATTCGGGATCTTTGGCAAGATGAAAGGCATCCCCAAAAGCGGTTACTACGACAAGCCGCTTCCCGTTGCCCTAGTGGAACAGGTGGAGGAAGGACCTGCGAAAATCTTGACCGTCGTCAACGGGCAAAAGGTTGAGCAATTTGACATTGAAATCTCCAGTGTGGTCAAGCAGCATTTTCCGGCGACCAAAGGGATGATCATCAAGGTGACGGACAAGCGTCTGCTGGAAAAAACGGGAGGAATCGTACAGGGGATGAGCGGCAGCCCGATCATCCAGAAAGGAAGGATAGTGGGCGCCGTCACCCACGTGTTCGTCAATGACCCCACTTCCGGGTACGGCTGTTACATCGAGTGGATGCTCAAGGATGCGGGGATCCAGATTCGTCCGACCCCCAATCATCAGACCTCCTCTCAAGGCACCGCGGCATAAAGGCGGGGGCCGTCGCGCGTAAGCGGGGCGGCTTTTTTGTGTTTCCCCAAAAGGGCCTTAAGGAAATCCTCCATCCCGTGTCAGGAAAAGTAAAGAATTGGAGGAAAATGCCTGCATATCCTTGTCGTGACTGCAGAATTTTTGTCGAAAGAACGGAGATATCAAACAAACTTTCGTCATTGGCAGGAAAGGGTATGCACCTGTCGAATGATTTTTGGGAGTAAAGGTGAATGCGTTAAACCAGGATCCTTGCCCAGCTTCTGAGAAAAACACCTTTTTCGAAATAGATCGTCCATGTTAGGAGGAACGACCTTGAGCAAGATTAATGTGTTATTGGCAGATGACAACCGGGAATTTGTAAATCTCTTGGAGGAGTACATCAACAGTCAGCATGACATGCAGGTCATTGGTGTGGCCTACAACGGGAATGAAGTGTTCAGACTATTGGAAGAACAGGTTCCCGACGTGATGATACTCGATATTATCATGCCTCATCTGGACGGCTTGGCGGTGCTGGAGCAGATGCAGGCAATGCGGCTCAGCCCGCAGCCGAAAATTATCATGCTGACAGCGTTCGGACAGGAAGAGATCACGAAAAAGGCAGTGGAGTTGGGAGCAGCGTATTACATTCTCAAGCCGTTTGACATGGAAGTGCTGGCACAGCGCATTCGGCAGATGATTTCCAGCAAACCGGCCACGTCATTTGTCACTTCGCCCAGGCCGCAGTCTTCGCTGGCGAACAGAGGGCGCAATCTGGACGCAAGCATTACCAGCATCATCCACGAGATCGGCGTGCCGGCGCACATCAAGGGTTATTTGTATTTGCGCGAAGCGATTACCATGGTGTACAACGACGTGGAACTGCTTGGTTCCATCACCAAGGTGCTGTACCCGGATATTGCCAAGAAGTTCAACACGACGGCCAGCCGCGTGGAGCGCGCTATCCGTCACGCCATTGAAGTAGCCTGGTCGCGGGGCAACCTGGAATCCATCTCCAACCTGTTCGGCTACACCGTCTCCAACGCCAAGGCAAAACCGACGAACAGCGAGTTTATCGCCATGGTGGCGGACAAGTTGCGGATTGAGGCCAAGATCGGCTGATCGCTTTCCGGGAATTCAGACTGCAGGGTTTGTTTCGAGCCTCTGGTCCGCAGTTAGCCAAGCAGGAGGGTTCTCCAGCGAAGGAGGAATGTGCATGGCCGATCAACCAAGCCAGGTGCGGGTGGCTGTTATCCAGGCAGCATCCGTCATCATGAATCGGGCAGCGTGTTCGCGGAAGGCGGTTGAACTCACCCTGCGAGCAGGAGAAAGCGGGGCGAAAATCGTCGTCTTTCCCGAGGCGTTTATCCCGGCATACCCCAGAGGACTTGCGTTTGGCACAACAGTGGGAAGCCGTTCTCCGGAAGGGAGGAAAGACTGGCAGCGCTATTGGGAAAATTCTGTTACCGTGCCGGGGGAAACGGTGGATGCGCTGGCGGCGGCAGCGCGGAAGGCGGGGGTGTACCTCGTCATCGGCGTCATTGAGAGGGATATGGAGTACAGCGGCGGCACCCTGTACTGTACGGTCCTGTTTTTCGGACCGGACGGAAGCCTGCTCGGCAAGCACCGCAAGCTCAAGCCGACAGGTGCGGAGCGCTTGATCTGGGGCGAAGGGGACGGCAGCACATTGCCTGTTATGGATACCCCTTTCGGCAGGATGGGGGCCTTGATCTGCTGGGAAAATTACATGCCGCTGGCGCGGGCGGCGATGTATGCAAAAGGCGTGCAGCTCTACATCGCGCCCACGGCGGACGCTCGCGACACCTGGCAGGCCACCATCCGCCACATCGCCTTGGAGGGAAGATGTTTCGTCATCTCCTGCAATCAGTACGTCACCAAGGACATGTATCCAACAGATCTGGCCTGTTACAGGGAACTGGCCTCCGCCCCGGAAGAGATGTGCCCGGGCGGAAGCGCAGTGGTTGGCCCTTTGGGAGAATACGTACTGGGGCCTGTTTACGGCAGGGAAGAGTTGCTCTTGGCTGACCTGGATCTTGGAGAAATTGCCCGCAGCCGGTTTGATTTTGATCCGGTGGGCCATTACGCGCGACCGGACGTTTTTCAGCTCATCGTCCACGAAGGCAGGCAGGAAAATGCCAGGTGGTTGTAAGGATTCCCGGGGAATGATAACAGTACGGCTACAGGTTTGAAGAGGGAAGGAGGCTGTTGCACGTGCCGATCCTGGATGAAATCCTCGCGTTCAACCGCGAGTTTGTCGCCAGAAAGGAATACGAAAAATACCAGACGACCAAATTTCCCGACAAGGGCCTGGTCGTCCTCTCTTGCATGGATACCCGTTTGGAAGAGCTTTTGCCAAAAGCGATGAATCTGCGAAATGGCGACATCAAGCACGTCAAAAGCGCGGGGGCGGTCGTTTCCCATCCGTTTGGAAGCGTCATGCGCAGCATCATGGTCGCCCTGTACGAGCTGAACGCGTCCGAAGTGGCAGTCGTGGGCCATTACGATTGCGGCATGAGCGTGATTGACAGCAACTGCGTCATGAAAAAGATGATGGCGAGGGGAGTCAGGGAGGAAACGCTGGCAACGTTGCAGCGAGCCGGCATCGATCTGCACAGATGGCTGCGCGGCTTCGACTGCGTCGAACAGAGCGTGAAGCAAAGCGTGGAAGTGATCCGCAATCACCCTCTGCTGCCGCCTGGCATTCCCGTTCACGGCCTGCTGATCGATCCTGTGACAGGCAAGCTGGATCTTGTCGTCAACGGCTACGAGTACAGTCAGCCGGAATCGCGGGGCATGGGTCCGAATGCACCAGCGGCAATGGATAGAACATGAAATGCTGAAGCATACTGGCAAACGACAGCCGGAAAATGTGAAACCTTTGTCACAAACCGCTTTCAGCTTGTATCCATTTGAGGGAAACTATATAATGGAATTGCCATTGTATTCCGGTTTTGTTTCATCTCGTTAAAGGAGTTGTGTCGGCGATGAACTTTATTTTCTTCGATTTCCTGATGCTGGTGTTTACGGTATTGATTGCGTGGGGATTCATGCGCTCGTTGAAGGCAAAGCGGAAATTCGCCAGCGTATTTTCCTTCATCGCACTGGTTACCTTTCTGTTCTGTGACGGCTTGATTCTCCACTACGCAACGATGTAAAACCGTTGGCCCAAAAAGAAGCTGTGCATGATTGCACGGCTTCTTTTTTTTGTACGCCAAAAAAACTCCACCGCAGCCTGCCGCCGCACCAAATGGCTTTTCGAAAAGCAAGACCGCTTTCTTCTGAAAACGCTTAAGCGGGTTTTCGCCAGCGGGCGCATGATGAACGGGAATTTTTCGCATACTAGACTTGGGAGGTGGGTCAGGTGGTCAAGCGCAGAATTGCCGGGAATGAAGCTTGTGTCGCCACAGTAGCGGCGGATGGCCGGACAAAACAGCTGTGCAAGCGCATTTCCCGCCAACAAATTGCCTTAATCGACCATCCTGATATCGATGAGATGGCAGCACGTGCGCTGTTGGAAGCCGAAGTGAAGGCTGTCATCAACCTGTCCCCGTTCATGACCGGGCACTATCCGGCAGAAGGTGCGCGCAGCCTGCTGCGGGCAGGTGTTCCGCTGTTCGAATGGAAGGCAAAGGGTGACCATGCCCAACTGATCTCGCAATTGGACGGCTGTCAGGCGATGATTCGTGACGGCGCTTTTTTTGTACATACGGACGGTGAATGGAAACGGTTTACGGAGCTGAAGGCGGTGACCCGGGAGACCATCCGGGCCAAATGGGAGGAAGCGCACGGGCGGCTCGATGAAACGCTGTCCGCCTTTATCGACAATACGCTCCGGTATGCGGTGCGCGAAAAGGCTCTCTTCCTGAAACGGCTCTGCTTGCTTCAGCTGAAGACCAGGCTGGCCGACCGGCACGTGGTCGTGGTGGTCCGCGGCAAGCATTACCGGGAAGATTTGAAAACGATTGGCCCCTACATCCGCGAATATCGTCCCGTTTTGATCGGCGTGGACGGGGGAGCGGATGCCCTGCTGGAATCGGGCTATACTCCGGATCTGATCGTGGGGGATATGGACAGCATTACGGACGAGGGCTTGACCTGCGGGGCGGAAATCGTCGTCCACGCGTTTCCGGACGGGCGGGCTCCGGGAGAACAGCGCGTGCGGAAGCTGGGGCTTTCCTACCACCTGTTGCCTGCGCCGGGAACGAGCGAGGATATTGCCATGCTTTTGGCCTACGAACATCAGGCGCAGCTGATTGTGACCATTGGCGCGCATACCAACATGATCGACTTTCTGGAAAAAGGCCGGAAGGGAATGGCCAGCACGCTGCTGGTGCGAACCAAAATCGGCCCCAAGCTGATTGACGCCAAAGGGGTCAGCCAGCTCTACCAGCCGCGCTGGTCGTGGGCGCTGTGGGGCTGGTGCCTGGCCGCCATGATTGTTCCTTTCCTGGCGATTCTTGCGATTAATCCGGTGGCGCGGCACGCGGCGCAAATGTTGTGGATGCAGTGGCGCATCTGGGCGTTTTAGGAGGTTTCGCAATGATTCATTTCCGCTATCATCTACTTTCGCTCGTCGCCGTATTTATCGCCTTGGGCGTCGGGATTCTGCTTGGCGGAACGGTGGGGCAACCCTGGCTGCAGCAGGGGGAGCGGGAAGTTTTGGCAAGAATGGAAGCGATGTACGCCCGCGCCTTGAAAAACAACAACGAGATGAAGGAGCAGATGCGCCGTCTGCTGCAGGAAGTGGAACAGAAAAACCAGGAAGTGATCCACTTGATGGCGATGCGGTATGCCAGCGAGCTGCAAGGCAGCAAGGTGTATGTCTGGCATTCGCCCGATGTGCAACTGGAACCGTTTGCCCGCGTCATGAATTCGCTCGGGATGAAGGTGGTTCGCTACAGGCAAGGGGACAGGCTGGATGACGGACCGCTCTTGGTGTTTGCGGCGGAACTGCCCGCATGGTTGTCGGGCCTGCCGGACAACAGCCGCTGGCTGCACGTGGAACAAGTGCCAAGTTCGTCGGATAAACAGTGGGAATTGCTGGAGAATGTGCAGAAACTGCTGATGGAAATGAGGATGGAACGTGAAAAAAGTTAGCGTCATTGTTCCTGCTTACAACGAAGCAGAAGCGATCTGCGATACGCTGCGGGCGATTCGCGAAAACGTGCCGTGCGAGGAATTGATCGTCGTGGACGACGGCAGTGCGGATGGGACGGCGGAGCGAGCCCGTTTCTGGGCGGATCGCGTTATCGTGCTGCCCAAAAACCAGGGAAAAGGGGCGGCGCTGAAAACCGGCTGGAGCCAGGCGAGCGGGGAAATCGTGCTGCTTCTGGATGCGGATTTGCGGGAAAGTGCGCGCGAAGCGGTGCATCTGCTTGCTCCGGTCCGTGAAGACCGATGTGACTTGGCGATCGCCATTCTGCCCAGTCCCGCAAAGAAAGCGGGACTGGGGCTGGCAAAAGGATTGGCGCAAAACGGCATCCGCTGGCTGACCGGATACGAGGCGCGCGCCCCGCTGTCCGGCCAGCGTGCCGTACGCCGGCAGCTTCTTCAGCGCTTGCGCGGCGTGGATGGCGGTTTTGGCGTGGAGGTTGGCATGACGGTGGATGCGCTGCGGGCCGGATTTCGCGTGCTTGAGGTGCCTGTCCCGTTTACCCACCGGCAGACAGGCAATGACTGGCCGGGATTTCGCCATCGCGGCAGGGAATTTGTGGCAATCGGCCGGACGCTGTGCCGAAAATGGTGGGAGGGATGCGCGTGGACGCGGAAAGAATGGCGGCTTTGGTGACGGCAAGCGGGATTCCAGTGCTGATGCATTTCCTGTTTTATCCCTTGCTGCGCGAAAAGCTGCGGGCGAAAGGGCTGGTCAGGCTCAACTACCGGGGGGAGGAAGTGGTGACAGCAGGCGGCCTCATCCTGGTTTTCACGGCTTGTGCATCACTTTTCCTCCTGCTTTTGTACGGGTTCTGGCAACGCGCAGCCTGGCTTGATTTGCGGGAAGGAATGGCACTGTGCGGCGGCATGCTGTCCATGGCGTTCTGGGGATTTTTGGATGACCTGGGCAACGAAAAGCAGGCGAAAGGAATTCGCGGCCATTTTGGCGTGCTGTGGCGGGAGAGGCGGATGACCACAGGAGTGTGGAAGGTGATCGGCGGGGGGACAACGGCTGTGTTGGCGGCCAGTTTTTTGTCCTCATCCGTATGGACCTGGATTCTTGTTTCCTGCTTGTTGGCAGCAAGCGCCAACCTGCTCAACCTGTTTGACCTTCGTCCCGGACGGGCCATCAAGGTGTTTTGGCTGATTGTTCTCGTCTGCCTGGCAAGCGGTGAAGTCGCGATTTGGGGAGTGCCCGTGATCGCCGCTTCCGTTGCCCTGTTTTTTCCTGATGCCCGCGGAGAGATCATGCTGGGAGACACCGGGGCCAATGCGCTGGGCTTTGCCGCCGGTTATCTGCTGGCCGCCTGTTTCTCCTGGCAGGGACAATTGGCGATGCTGGCGCTGTTTCTTCTGCTTCACGCGCTGGCCGAATTTGTCTCATTCTCGGTGTGGATCGAACGGGTGGCGTGGCTGGATCGCCTGGACCGGTGGGGAAGACAGCCAAAACAAAACCGCGGATAAACGCTCCGCGGTTTTTTTTCACTGCATCTTCTTCACTCATCTTCGTCCGGTTCACGAATCATAAAGCGGGGTTGAACGCGGTTTCTTTTCCGATCGTGGTGCAGGATAAAGCCGGCGATGAAACTGATCGGAATGGCAAACAAGACGATTCCGGCGATCAGTTTTCCCCACAAAAAAGGGGTATCGGGAGCAAACGAATAAAAAATCGCGTCGCGGATCAGCTTGATCCCGTACATCGCGATAGCGGCCGGAACCACCATGATCAGCAAAGCGACCAGCTTCTGACCGAGCAAGGCAGTGTTCACACCTTTCTGCTGAAAAAAATCCCAGTCTCTTCTCCCATCATAGCGAAACCCCGAAGGATTGTCTACCGGACCGGCTGCATCGAGCGAGCGCACGCTAGACAAATCTGCCTGTCCTTCCCCGCCGCGTTGGGGTACAATGTAAGGCAGCAAGGGTTGAAGCGGGGGATCGCCAAATGCACAAGCTGCTCATCGTGGGTGCGGGGAAGGGCGGTACGGCACTTCTGCGGATGCTCCATCACATGGAGAGGCTGGAGATTGTAGCGGTGGTCGATCGCCAGCCGGATGCGCCCGGCCTGGAGTTGGCACGTTCCTTCGGGCTGCAAACGGATACGGATTACCGCCCTTACCTTCGTCCGGATCTGGATGTCATTCTCGAAGCGACGGGAGACGCGCAGGAATACGAGACGCTCCGGCGGTTGAAAGCGGAGCGGACGATTTTGATTCCCGGCATCTTTACGCGGATTGTCATGCGGCTGATCCGGGAACGCGACAAGCTGATCGCGGCGTTGATGCAAAAACAGCGGGAACTGGAAACCATGCTGGACTCCACCCACGATGGAATCATCGGCGTAAACCGCCAGGGCGTAATTACGCTGTTCAACAGGGCTGCCGAGCGGCTGATGGGCATGGACGCTGCCCGCGTGCTGGGCACCAAGGCGGTGGAAAAAATCCCTAATACCCGGTTACATATCGTACTGGAGACGGGACAACCCGAGTTGAACCAGGAACAAATCCTGCCCAACCAGACCCGGATCATCACCAACCGGGTCCCTGTTCGCAACGAACGGGGCGAAGTGGTCGGGGCGGTTGCCATTTTTCGCGACAGTACGGAAGTCATGGCTTTGGCCGAGGAGATCACCGATTTAAAGGAATTGCAAAGCATGCTGGAAGCCATCATCCAGTGTTCGGATGAAGCCATTTCGGTGGTGGACCAAAATGGAATCGGGCTGATGATAAACCCGGCCTACACCCGTTTGACGGGATTGACGCCGGAAGAGGTGATCGGCAAGCCGGCTACCGTGGACATCTCCGAGGGAGAGAGCATGCACATGCAAGTGCTGAAAACGCGCAAGGCGGTCCGCGGCGTGCCGATGAAAGTCGGGGCCAAGCGAAAAGACGTGATCGTCAACGTTGCGCCGATCCTGGTGGACGGTGAGCTGAAGGGCAGCGTCGGGGTGATCCACGACATTTCCGAGCTGAAGCGTTTGACCGAAGAGCTGGAAAAGGCACAGCGGATCATTCGCACGCTGGAGGCCAAGTACAGTTTTGCCGACATCATCGGCTTCAGCGAGGCGATGAAAGCGGCGGTGGAACAGGCCAAGCGGGCTGCCCTCACACCGGCGACCGTCCTGCTCAGGGGCGAGTCAGGCACGGGCAAGGAGTTGTTTGCGCACGCCATTCACAACGAGAGCGCCCGCCGGTACAGGCCGTTCATTCGGGTGAACTGTGCGGCAATCGCCGAAAGCCTGCTGGAAAGCGAATTGTTCGGCTATGAGGAAGGCGCATTTACCGGAGCGCGCCGCGGCGGAAAGCGCGGGCTGTTTGAGGAGGCAAACGGCGGAACGATTTTTCTCGACGAAATCGGAGAGCTGTCGCTCAGCATGCAGGCCAAGCTGCTTCGCGTGCTGCAGGAGCGGGAAATCGTCCGTGTTGGAGGGACAAAGCCGGTCCCGATCGACGTCCGCGTGATTGCCGCGACGCATGTGAATCTGGAATTGGCCATTCAGAACGGCCGCTTTCGCGAGGACTTGTACTACAGGCTGAACGTCATCCCGATTCACATTCCTCCCCTGCGGCAGAGGCGGGAGGACATTCTGCCGCTGGCCATGCACCTGCTGCGCAAAAACAACGAAGAGTACGGGCGAAACGTGGAAGACATCGACCCCCGCACCATGCAGTTGCTCGTTTCCTACCATTGGCCGGGCAACGTGCGGGAGTTGGAAAATGTCATCGGCAGAGCGTTGATTCACATGCGCATCCAGGATCGGACGATTATGCCCGAACACCTGCCGCCGCTTCAAACGCGGACAGCCGGCGCGTTCCAGGAGTCCGTTCCGGCAGACGGCAGCGGCAAGACGCTGCGGGAGGCACTGGAGGAAGCGGAACGGCAGCACATCCGCCAGGAACTATTGGCCGCCCGCGGAAACCGCACGTTGGCGGCCAAAAGGCTGGGCATTTCGATTCGCAGCCTGTACTACAAGATGGAGAAGCTGGGCATTTTGGTTCCACACAATTCCGATTGAGATACAGCATAGTGAGAAAGAGACAATCGTGCAATATGTTGCATGCAATTGCTTGCACGACTGTGCCAAAAGTTGCAGCACGAATGAGACGGATCCATGCCAAAAGCTGGAAGATCAAGCGTCTGCGTGACGGATTACCTTGGCGTGGGAATTGCAATTTTCCTCCCGCAGAGAAACTGAAGGAAAACAGGGCCGGCAGAACAGACAGATTGTGCGTGTTGGAAAATCAAGGGAACAATTGATTGAAATGGGAATGACGCTTGCCCATGTTGAGGGCGGAAGCTTTTCTTCCTGACCGCCTGTGGACAGGGTGTGCATTGGTCAGGAATCGTTCAACAGTCATATTTTGAAGCAAAGAGTTTTGAAGCAAAGAGGCGGGTTTTCCGGCAGGAAGCAAACGCTTGTCTTTGGGCCGGGAAGAAAGGAGAGGACGTTCGTGTCACAGGAATTTGATCTGGTCGTGCTCGGCGGGGGAACCGGGGGATATGTTGCTGCCATTCGCGCCTCCCAACTGGGAATGAACGTAGCCATCGTGGAAAAGGACAAATTGGGCGGAACCTGCCTGCATCGCGGCTGCATTCCTTCCAAGGCGCTTTTGCGAAGTGCGGAGATTTTCGCGACCTTGAAGGAGAGCGACAAATACGGCATTGCGGGAGTGCAGCAGGCAAGCGTCGATTTTGCCAAGGTGCAGGAACGCAAGCAAAGCATCGTGGAACAACTGCACAAAGGTGTCCAATATCTCGTAAGGAAAGGAAAAATCACAACCTTTTCCGGTTTCGGACGAGTGATGGGACCTTCGATCTTTTCTCCGCAGGCGGGCTCTGTCCGGATAGAAAGGGACAACGGGGATCAGGAAATCATCGTTCCCCGCTTTTTGCTGATTGCGACGGGTTCCCGGCCCCGGACGTTGCCAGGTTTGACCATCGACGGAGAGCAGGTGGTCACCACCGACGAAGCGCTCCAGTGGAAGAACCTGCCCGCCTCCGCCATGATCGTGGGCGGCGGAGTAATCGGCATCGAATGGGCATCCATGTTGTCTGACTTCGGCGTGGAGGTAACCGTCGTGGAATACGCCGATCGGATTCTGCCGATGGAAGACGAGGAGATCAGCAGGGAAATTACGCGTCTTTTGAAAAAGCGGAACGTCACCATTCTGACCGGCGCAAAAGTGTTGCCGGAGTCAGTGGAAAAGGTGCCAGGGCGGGTCGCTGTGCAAATTGAGACGGCCGGCGGGAACCGTTTGATCGCGGCGGAACGAATGCTGGTCGCAGTCGGGCGTCAGCCCAACGTGGAGAATCTCGGCCTGGACGCGACGGAAATCAGGCTGGAAAAAGGGGCCATCGCCGTCAACGAACATTTTCAAACAGCCGAACCGCACATCTACGCGATCGGCGATGTGATTGGCGGGATGCAATTGGCCCACGTGGCCTCGCGTGAAGGCATTCTCGCGGTTGAACACATGGCGGGGCTTTCTCCCCAGCCGCTGGATTACAAACTGGTGCCCAGGTGCACGTACAGCCGGCCGGAAATCGCCAGTGTAGGCTGGACGGAGGAGGAAGCGCGGCAACAGGGTTACCGTGTAAAGACGGGAAAATTCAGCTTCAAATCGCTGGGCAAGGCGCTGATCCATGGCGAAAACGACGGATTCGTGAAACTGGTTGTCGACGCAGACACGGACGACCTGCTTGGCGTTCACATGATTGGTCCGCATGTGACGGACATGATTGCGGAGGCCGGGCTGGCCCGCCTGCTTGACGCAACGCCGTGGGAAATCGGTCAGGCCATCCATCCTCATCCCACGCTGGCGGAAGCGATCATGGAAGCGGCGCTCGCTGCGGACGGCAAAGCGATTCACCTGTAGGGGAGGTTAAACCGACGATGACGATCAAGCGGCATGAAGAGGTTGGACTTACGGATGCGCAAGTCCTTGACATGTACTATTACATGCTGTTGGCGCGCAAGATTGACGAGCGCCAGTGGCTGTTAAACCGGGCCGGCAAGGTTCCGTTCGTCATCTCCTGCCAGGGGCAGGAGGCGGCACAGGTAGGAGCGGCATTTGCGCTCAAGAAAGGAAAGGATTACATCTGCCCGTATTACCGTGACCTGGGTGTTGTGCTCGTTTTTGGCCAGACTGCCCGCGACTGCATGCTCGCCGCGTTTGCCAAGGCCGAGGACCCCAACAGCGGAGGCCGGCAAATGCCGGGACACTTCAGCGGGAAAAAGCTCGGCATTTTGTCCGGCTCCAGTCCGGTGACGACGCAGGTGCCGCATGCGGTCGGGATTGCCCTGGGGGCCAGGATGAAGCAGGAAGATATCGTCGTCTACACATCATTCGGCGAAGGCTCGAGCAACCAGGGAGATTTTCACGAGGCGGCCAATTTTGCCGGAGTACACAAGCTTCCGGTCATCTTTTTCTGCGAAAACAACCAGTACGCGATCTCCGTTCCGCTGAAAAAACAACTGGCCTGCGCGAGCGTTGCCGACCGGGCGATCGGCTACGGATTTCCAGGCGTCAGCGTGGATGGAAACGACCCCATTGAAGTGTACCGGGTGATGAAAGAGGCTGTCGAGCGGGCGAGAAGCGGCGGCGGACCGACCCTGGTCGAAGCGGTGGTATACCGTCTCACGCCTCACTCCAGCGACGATGACGACCGCACGTACCGTTCGCGCGAAGAGGTGGAAGAGGCGAAGAAAAAAGATCCGCTGCCGCAGTTTGCCTCTTATTTGAAGCAGGTCGGATTGCTCGACGAGGAAAAGGAAGCCGCGCTTCACAAGCGCGTCCAGCAGGAAGTGGACGAGGCGACCGAATACGCGGAACAGGCGCCCTATCCAGCGCCGGAATCTGCGCTTGCACACGTTTATGCGAAACAGGAGGGAATCTGATGGCGGTCCTCTCATATATCGAAGCGATTAACCTGGCGATGCGCGAGGAGATGCGCCGCGATCCGCGCGTGTTCGTGCTTGGCGAAGACGTGGGGGTGCGCGGCGGTGTGTTCCGGGCCACGATGGGTTTGATCGAGGAGTTTGGCGAAGCCCGCGTGATCGACACGCCCCTGGCGGAATCGGCCATCGTCGGGGTCGGCATTGGAGCGGCGGCATACGGCATGCGCCCGATTGCGGAGATCCAATTTGCCGACTTTATCCTGCCTGCCGTCAACCAAATCGTCAGCGAAGCGGCAAAACTTCGCTACCGCTCCAATGGCGACTGGAATTGTCCGATCACCATCCGCGCCCCGTTTGGCGGAGGGGTGCACGGCGCCTTGTATCACTCCCAGTCCGTGGAAGCGATGTTCACCAATGTGCCGGGGTTGAAGGTGGTGGTCCCCGCAACGCCGTACGATGCCAAGGGGCTCTTGAAGGCGGCGATTCGCGATGAAGACCCGGTGCTGTTTTTCGAGCACAAGCGGTGTTATCGCCTGATCAAGGGAGAGGTGCCGGAAGACGACTACACGGTGCCGATCGGCGTTGCCGATGTAAAGCGGGAAGGGACGGACCTGACCGTCATCTCCTACGGACTCACCCTGCATTTCTGCCTGCAGGCTGCGGAAAAACTGGCCGAAGAAGGGATCAGCGCCCACGTGCTGGACTTGCGCACCCTGTATCCGCTGGACAAGGAAGCGATTGTGCAGGCTGCTGCCAAGACGGGCAAGGTGCTGATTGTGCACGAAGACAACAAAGAAGGCGGCGTGGGCGGCGAAGTGGCTGCGATTATCGCCGAGCACTGTCTGTTCGATTTGGATGCGCCCATCCGGCGCCTGTGCGGACCCGATATTCCCGCCATGCCGTTTAGCCCGCCGTTGGAAAAATTCTTCATGCTGAACCCGGACAAAGTCCTGGAGGCGATGCGGGAGCTGGCCCATTTTTAAAGGCGAGGAGGAACGGTAAGCATGGTGACAAAAGTTACGATGCCCCAGCTCGGGGAAAGCGTCACCGAGGGAACGATCAGCAAATGGCTGGTGAAAGTGGGCGATGTGGTAAACAAATACGATGCGTTGGCGGAAGTCAACACGGACAAGGTGGTTGCCGAAGTCCCCTCGACTGTGGCGGGACGAGTGACGCAAATTGTGGCGCAGGAAGGGGAAACCGTGCCGGTTGGAAGCCCGATTCTCTACATCGAGGAAATGGAAGCATATGCCGCGGACGTGCCGAACGAGGACGTTGCAAAAGAGCCAGCCGCCGCGGCAGCTTCCGCCTCCTGGCCGGTGCAGGAACAGGAGAGGATTTCGAACGGAAAGGCGGAGCGGGTGACGAATGCCGCTGCGGATTTGCGGCAAGGCAACGGCAAGGCGCGCTTTTCCCCGGCCGTGCGGCATCTGGCGCAGCAGCATGGCATCGATTTGACCCGCGTGAGTGGAACAGGTGCAGGCGGGCGCGTGACGCGCAAGGATGTGCTGGCGGTAATCGAGGCTGGCGGACAGCCCGCTGCGGCCGTGCAGCAAGCAGCGGTTGTGCAGAAGGTTCAGCCAGCCGGGCTTCAACCAGGCGTTTCTGTCCTGTCCGGTCCGGCGGTCGCTCCAGCAGGCAGAACAAGCATTGCGCAAGGGGATGAAATCATCCCGGTTTCGGCGGTACGCCGGACGATTGCCCAGCGAATGGTGCAGAGCAAGCACGAGGCTCCCCATGCCTGGATGATGATCGAGGCCGATGTGACCAATCTGGTGCAGCTGCGCAACCGTGTGAAGGACGAATTCAAGCGGAAGGAAGGGATTACCCTCACGTACCTGCCGTTTTTTATCAAGGCGGTCGTCGAGGCCCTGAAGGAGTACCCGATGCTGAACTCCACTTGGGATCAGGACAGGATCATCGTTCGCAAAAACATCAACATCTCGCTTGCCGTGGCTACGGAAGATGCGCTGTACGTCCCCGTGATCAAGGACGCGGACCGCAAATCGATCCTTGGCCTTGCCCAGGCAGTGGAGGACCTGGCGACGAGGACGAGAGCGGGCAAGCTGACGGCGGACGACATGACGGGAGGAACCTTTACGGTCAACAACACGGGCGCGTTTGGTTCCATTCTGTCCATGCCGATCATCAATTCGCCGCAGGCCGCCATTCTCAGCGTGGAGTCGATCGTCAAGCGTCCGGTGATTGTCAACGACATGATTGCCGTCCGTTCCATGGTGAACTTGTGCCTGTCGCTGGATCACCGCGTGCTGGACGGCTTGATTTGCGGCCGCTTCATGCAGAGCGTCAAAAACAAGCTGGAAAGCATCGGGCCGGATACCAATCTCTATTGATCTGCCAGAAAAACTTGAAAGAGCGAGACCAAGCTCCAAAATCCGGAAAAAGCCTCGCATGGCTGGCAAACTTCCCCGCCGCAATATTGAGCCGGGGAGTTTGTTTTTTTGCGCGAAATTGTCAAAACCGACCGCAACGATTTCACTTGCCAAAACGTCTAAACAAAAGGGATTCGCGGACGGGCATCTAATCATTTCGGACAAGATGTGGTAAAATGGCGGCAATTGGCACAATTGCTTCGTCACAGCAAAACAGTTCAGAACGCTGGGGAGGATGACGATGAAAAAGCAGGGCATCATGAAGCTCGCGATGGCAGCCGCATTGGGCACCGGCGCACTGGCGAACGTGCCGCAGGCCCAGGCGGTGGAAAAACTGAAGATAACGGCGATCGATACATACAAGGCGAACAAGGAGTCCGACTACAAGTTCACGTTCGAGCTGGAAAAGGATCTGAACGCGGGTGAAGATCTGCTGATTGTCTTTGACAAGGCGTTTGCGATTGATGCGAACATCTCGCGAAGCAACGTGCGGATCAACGGCAGTGAGGCAAGAAGCGTGAAACTGGACAACGGCAAACTGACGATTGTGCCAGCTAAGGATTACGAAGCTGGAGATGAACTGGAAGTCGTCATCCGCGATGTCATTACCAACCCGGACAAGGAAGGCAGCTACGAGATCAAGGTAAAAACCGAGCGGGAGGGATACGGCCGCAAACAGGTGAAAATTGCCGAAGTGAAGGCGGATGAGGATTTCACGGTGAAGCTTTCCGATTCCAAGGCAGGGGCCCGCACCAGCTATTCCTTTGCGGCCGATTTTGGCAAAAAGGAACTGATCCCCAATGGACAAGTCATACTTACCTTCCCGTCTGCCGAGCAGATCCCGGCGATCCTGTCGGCTTCCGATTTTACGGTGAACGGCAAAACGGTGCAAAAGGTTTCGGCCGCGGGGAAAAAGGTGTATCTGACAGCGCCGGGAAACCTGGCCAAAAGCAGCCGGGTGGAAGTGAAAATTTCCCAGACGGCCTGGATCACCAATCCGAAAACGCCGGGAAGCTACAAACTGGAAATGACTGTGGATGGCCGGACCATCACGTCCAAACCGTTTGAAATTGTTTCGGCACAGCCTGCCGCGGTATCAGCGGCAGCAAGCAACAGTGCTGCGACGATCACGCTCGGCAACACGAACACCGATCAACCGACGGATGTGGCGGTCTCGATCAAGGCACTGGGCGTGCCGCTGGCCAAACAAAGGGATTTCATTGAGATCGTGTTCCCGAAGGAATTTCGCATACCGCCCTACATCGCGCCCGGGAACGTGACGGTGAACGGCGCATCTGCCGACTTCGTCGCCGTCCGCGGCCAGAACGTACTGGTCTATCCGGCACAAGACCTTGGCACCGCCGAAGCGATCAACGTAAACATCGGCAACGGGGCCAACATCGTGACGCCGACGGAAAAGAATACCTACAGCATCAGCGTGTACACCTCGGCTGAGAGAGGGGTGCTGTTTGCCCGTGCGGTTGGAATCGGAGTGCCTCAGCCAGTGCCGGTCTCTGTCACAACGGGCCAGGCTGTCCCGGTAACGCCGGCCGCATCGCCGGCATCAACGCCGCCGGCTTCGGCTGCGGCCCAGCCGCAAGCAATGGAAGTTCCGGCAACGGGTCAGCCCGAGGGTGTTCCTGCCAATGCCGCCTTGTTCAGGCTAAACGATGCGAGCTTCAGCAAAAACGGGCAGAAAATGCCGCTCAAGGCGGCGCCGTATCTGGCAAACGGCACCACCACAATGGTGCCCGCCCAGTTTTTCAAGGACGCGCTTGGCCTGACCACCCAGTGGAACACGCGTGAAGTCTCGATCATCAGCGGGACAAAGGTGTTGCAGTTTACGGTTGGCTCCGACAAGGCGCGCATCGGCGGCCAGGAGTACACATTGACCGCTGCCGTTGCAATAAAGGACGAAATGCCGATGATCCCGATCCGCTTTGTGACGGACGCATTGGGCTACAAGGTGGGATGGGATGCCAAGACTTCAAGCGTGTACGTGTACCGCGAATAGCCGGCAAACCAAAACAGGGTGTTCCTGCGGATGGAAAGCCGCCGGGAACACCCTGATTTTATCCGTTGTGGCGAAATCTTCCTTTCTCTGCGAGCGCGTCAACTGCATCGGTTCGGGCAAGGACGTCATTTGCCTACCAGGGGAAGTAGAAGAACATCGGCACAACCAGGGAGATCACCAGAAGGACGATCAATGCCTTGGCCACGTATGATTGCTTCATTCGGGTAATCACTCCTCCGCTTTGTCAGAAATGGAACTTGTCAAACGAAAACACAGGATATATAAACAGGCAAATATGCTAAAATGGAATTGTGCGAATATTCCCCTTTGCCGGGCAAATTGAGCAAACCAGCTTTGTTGTCATCTTCCTCCATTGTACCCAAGCGTACAGGCAGGAGCAACAGCCGGCCCGCGAAGGCGGAAGCAAGACAATGCAGCGATTCGGCAGAAGGGAGAAAGCCCATGAAAGCGCCCAACAAAATTGCCCATATCGGCATTGCCGTCAACAGCATTGCGGAAACCCTGCCTTTTTACACAGAGCAATTGGGGTTGCCTCTGCTGGGTACGGAAGAAGTGCCGAGCGAACAAGTGCGTGTCGCCTTTTTGCAAATCGGGGAAAGCCGGATTGAACTTTTGGAACCGCTTTCCGAAGAAAGTCCGATCGCCGCCTTTTTGCGGAAGCGCGGAGAGGGTATCCACCACATCGCCCTGGATGTGGACGATGTGCGGGAACGGTTGCGCCGCTTGAAGGAGAACGGGGTTCCGCTGATTCACGAAACGCCGAAGGAAGGCGCCCACAACGCCCAAATCGGCTTTCTGCACCCGAAAGCAGCCAGGGGCGTGCTGTTTGAACTGTGCCAGTATCCGGCGCAACCGCACTGACTTGCGGACCGTGCCGCGCCAAAATCCAAAATCAGGGGGTGCTGACCTCCCATCTTCCTTCCCCAGCTGAGGACCGGGGTGCATGGTGGGAAAAATTTTTTTGCTGTATACTGGAAACGACGTACATACGCACATCCAGACATGTTGGGAGGTAGCGCTTGTGATCAACGAGCAACGTCTGCTGCAGGAGTTTTTGGAGCTTGTGCAAATTGACAGTGAAACGAAAAACGAAGCGGAAATCAACAAGGTGCTGAAGGAAAAGCTGCTGTCGCTGGGATTTGACGTCGAGGAGGACGATGCGGCCGCCAAGACGGGACACGGCGGCAACAACCTGATCGCCACCCTGGAAGGAACGGGCAAAGGACCGGCCATTCTGTTCAGCAGCCACATGGACACAGTGGTTCCCGGAAACGGCGTCAAGCCGCAGATCCGCGACGGGTACGTCTATTCCGATGGCACCACCATCCTCGGCGCCGACGACAAGGCGGGCATTGCCGCCATCCTCGAGGGAATCCGCGCGATGAAGGAGAACAACCTTCCGCATCCGACGATCCAGGTCGTCTTCACTGTTGGCGAAGAGTCGGGACTTGTGGGGGCCCGCGCCCTGGATTCCAGCCTGTTGAAAGCGGAAATGGGCTTTATCTTCGATTCGGAAGGACCGGTGGGAAGAATCACCGTGGCGGGTGCCGGGCAGTATCGCATCATCACCAAAATCCACGGGAAAGCGGCACACGCCGGCGTAAATCCGGAAGACGGGATCAGCGCGATCCAGGTCGCGAGCAAGGCGATCTCCCGAATGCCGCTGGGCCGCATTGACGCCGATACCACGGCCAACGTGGGCCGCATTGAAGGCGGAAAAGCGTTCAACATCGTCACCGACTACGTGGAAATCTGGTCCGAAGCGCGCAGTCTCGTCATGGAAAAGCTGGAGGCCCAGGTGAAAAAGATGACCACGGCATTCGAGGAAGCGGCGGCGGAAATGGGCGCAACCTGCGAGAACGAAGTCACCTTCATGTACCACGGCTTCAAGTTTACGGAAGAAACTCCTGTCGTGCAAAAAGCCATCCGGGCGGTCAAACGCATCGGCCGCACGCCGGAACTGGTTGCGAGCGGCGGCGGAAGCGACGGCAACGTATTCAACGGATACAACGTGCCAAGCGTCAACTTTTCCATTGGCTATGAAGAAATTCACACCAAAAACGAGCGCATGCCGATTTCAGAACTGAACAAGGCCGCCGAACTGGTGTTGGCTGTGATTCAGGAAGTCCAGGAGTAGCAAGCGCGAGTTGCAGAAAAGCAGCCGGAATGACCGGAAAGCGGACGTTCCGGTTTTTTCTTTTTTGTGGATGCGTTTTTCCACCCCTCCGGCCCGGCCAGGGCGAGGTCTTTGCCCGGTTTTTGCGGGAAGGAGCATGTTTCAACCTTGCATGGCTATACATAAACTAGAAGGAATGGCTGGCCGGCCGGATGCGCAGCACTCTGTCACCTGTTTTTTTCACGCTTTTGCAAAATGGGCCATGCGGGCCAAAGGCGCTCCGGGATGTGAGGGGAGGAGGAGAAAGATTGCTTACACTTGCCGCAGGGAGGGTTCGAAACGTTAAGGAAAGACGTTCGGGGCTGCAAATCGTGGAAGTGCAGTTGGAAGAAAGCGGCCAGGTGGAACTCGCCCTTTCTTTTGCGGAAGAAACCTATGTCCCCGGGGAAGTGCTGCTGCTCAACACGACCGCCGTCCGCCTGCGCCTGGGAACGGGAGGATACCATCTCGTGCTGGGCAAGGTGAGCGAGCGGCGGGAGCGAACCGTGCTTGAGCGCAAGTGGGGACATGTGATGAAGATGCGCTACGCACCCTGGCAACTGGCGGTTGACGCCATCGAAGAACAGGATAGCCCTTGCCACGCGCTGTTTCAGCGGGAGGACCTGACGCTGGAAGGAACCCCTGTGTTGATCGGGGAACTGCACAGTTTGCTGCCGGTCGCGGCCATGCGTTTGCGCAATTCCCGCCCTTCCGCCCGCATCGCCTACGTCATGCCGGACGGGGCTTCACTGCCTGCGGCGATGAGCCGGCATCTCCATCAACTGCGCAGCACGGAAGCCCTGGACGCGGTCATCACCACCGGACACGCTTGGGGCGGCGATTACGAAGCCGTGACGCTCCACAGCGGCCTGCTTGCCGCCCGCCATGTAGCCAAGGCTGACGTCATCCTTTGCATGCTCGGGCCGGGCGTGGCAGGCACCGGGACACCGTATGCCTTTTCCGGGGTGCAGCTGGCAGAAGTCGCGCACGCGGTCACCGCGCTCGGCGGCCTTCCCCTGTTTCTGCCGCGTCTCAGCTTTGCCGATGCGCGCTTGCGCCACTACGGGATCAGTCACCACAGCCTGGCCGTGCTGGGCCGTTTTACCCTTTGTCCGGTCATCGTGCTGATGCCTCGCCTGGACGGAGCAAAGGGAGAGCTTTTGTCCCGGCAGGCTAAGGGCCTGCAGGCGGCTGGAAAGCATCACTTCATCTGGAGCCGCTTGCCGGCTGAAAAAGAGCTTGCCCAATTGGAATTGGGGTATGGACTGCCGTTTACTTCGATGGGAAGGGGCTGGCAGGAAGATCCCGTTCCCTTTCTGACGGCGGTGATGGCCGCCGATCAGGCGTCGCTCAGCATGCAGTTTCAGGCGGAACAGATCAGCGCTGGTTGGGATGGCTCCGCCTTGCCAGATACTCTTGCAGCGTTAGCTCTTTTTTTGACCAGGAACGAAGCGCAGCCTTGATCTCCCACGCTTTTCCCACCATGCGGAAATGCTTTTCGCCAACATAGGTTTTCATTCGGGATCGCCTCCGATACAATGGGTGTGGACATGCTTTCTTGATTCCAGCCTATGGAACAACTGCCGAGCATAGAACCAGATTTTTGCAAAAGGAGAATGAACGTGAACGGAAGCCAACCAAAGGATTTGTACGAAAAAACCATCGCCAGCCAGTCCATCTACGAGGGGAAAATCATTCGGGTCAAGGTGGATGAGGTGTTGCTGCCAAACGGGAAAACCGCCAAACGGGAGATCGTCCGCCACCCGGGCGCAGTAGCCGTCCTGCCGCTGACGGATGACGGCAAACTGGTTACCGTCCGCCAGTTCCGCAAGGCCCTGGAAAAAACCATTGTGGAAATTCCGGCGGGCAAGCTGGAACCGGGGGAAGAACCGCTCGTCTGCGCCGCGCGTGAACTGGAAGAGGAGACCGGTTATACGGCTGACCGCTTTGAACATCTCAGCTCGTTCTACACCTCGCCGGGCTTTGCCGACGAACTGCTTCACGTATATGTGGCCACCGGCCTGAAAAAAGGGGCAAGCCGGCCGGATGAAGACGAATTCGTGGAAATCCTGGAGCTTACCCTCGAGGAAGCCCGGGAGTTGCACAAAAGCGGGGACATTTGCGACGCCAAAACGGTTGTTTCGTTGTTTGCCTGGGAAAACCGGCTGCTGCGTGCCCGTGGGGAGTAAGATGCTGACCTCCTACTTTTGCGACATGCACATTCACATCGGCGGGACGCGTTCGGGGCGGCCCGTGAAAATCACTGCATCCCGGCAAATGACGCTGACAAGTATTCTGGAGGAAGCGTCCAACCGGAAAGGACTGGAGATGATCGGCATTATCGACGCCCACTGTCCCGAGGTGCAAATGGAATTGCTCGACCTCCTGGAGCGGGGGGAAGCGGCTGAACATTCCGATGGAGGCGTGATCTACCAGAAAACCGTGCTGATTCTCGGCTGTGAGGTGGAAATCAAGGAACCGGGCCGCGGCGAAGCCCACTTTCTCGTCTACCTTCCCCGCCTGGAACAGATGCAGGCGTTCACCCGCTGGATGTCGAAACGCTGCAAAAATGTGAATCTCAGCTCGCAACGGGTTCACGCCGCGGCCAGGGAACTTCAGCAAACCGCCCGGCAGTTGGGCGGAACCGTGATTCCGGCGCATATCTTTACCCCTCACAAGGGGTTGTACGGCAACTGCGCCGATTCCCTGTCCGAGGTGCTTGATTCGTCTTTGGTGGAAGCTGTGGAGTTGGGACTGAGCGCCAACACCGCCATGGCAGACTGCATTTCCGAACTGCACGGGTTTACCTTCCTGACCAATTCCGACGCCCATTCCCTCGGCAAGATCGGCAGGGAATACCAAGCGATCCGGATGGCAGAGCGCACTTTTGCGGAGTGGCGAAAAGCGCTCAGACGGGAAGAGGGAAGAGGGATCACCGTCAACTACGGGCTGCATCCGCAGCTGGGCAAGTACCACCAAACCGCTTGCCCGAACTGCCAATCGCTGTTGCCGCCCGATGAAAAGGAGCGCTGCCCGGCTTGCGGCTTCAAGCGCGTGGTCCGGGGCGTTGCCGCGCGCATTGCCCAGCTGGCCGATACGAAGGCAGGGCAGCATCCCGATTTTCGCCCGCCGTACGTGGAACAGGTCCCGCTGGAGTTTCTGCCGGGGGTTGGTCCCAAGCTGTTGCAGAAACTGTACGCTGCTTTCGGCACCCAGATGGATGTGCTTCACCGTGTTCCGGAAGCGGATTTGGCCCGCGTAACCGGAGAGAGGATCGCCCGCCTGATCGTCCTCGCCCGCACCGGAGACTTGCAAATCACGCCCGGCGGAGCGGGAACGTACGGACGGATTCGCACGTAGGCGAAAGCAGGTCTATTCCCTGACCCGCTTGCATAGGATGTAGCGAAAACAGGAAAGCGGGAGGCGGCCTTCGTGCGTTCAAGTATTGGACAAACCATCCAAACCTATGTCAGGGACCATCAGTCGCTCTATTGGTTCACCGTTGTCCTGTTTGCAATGGGCATCATCTTCGGGGCAGTGCTGGTCAACTCACTTCCCCTTTCGCAGAAGCAGGAACTGTTCGGGTTTTTGCAGTATTTTTTCAATTCGCTGGGCCGGCATGAAGAAGCGATCAGCAGCGCTCATTTTCAGGAGTCGATCGGCCATTATGCGAAGACGGTCGGGATCATGTGGGTGTTGGGCCTGTCAATCATCGGCCTGCCGCTGATCCTTTTCATCCTGTTTCTGAAAGGGGTTGTCATCGGCTTTACCGTTGGGTTTCTGGTGGACCAGATGCACTGGCAGGGCGTACATTTTGCGATGATGGGCGTGTTGCCGCAGAATTTGCTTGTGGTTCCGGCGTTGTTCATCGTCGGAGTAAGCGGAATCTCCTTTTCCCTGCGGCTGATCAAAACCAGGATCGGGAACAAGCGCGACAGCATCCTGCAACATTTTGTCGGGTACACCCTGCTGGTGGTGGCCATGCTTGCGGTATTGGCCTTGGCAGCGCTGTTTGAGACCTATGTTTCGCCCAAACTGATGCAGGCTGTGCTTCAGTAAGACCTAATTAAGAATAATTCTCAGGTAAGAACTTATGTATTTGACTTCCCCAATACCCCTCAACTATAATAGGAGCAGGTTTCAAGCGAGCGGGGAGGGGCACAAATGTTGGAAGAAAAGTTAGAAAAAATAAAGCAGCTGCTTCATTCGAAGAACTACAAGTTGACGCCACAACGTGAAGCCACTGTTCGCGTATTGTTGGAAAACGAGGCAGACCATCTGAGCGCTGAGGATGTCTACCTGCTGGTAAAGGAAAAAGCTCCGGAAATCGGACTCGCTACTGTTTACCGCACCCTTGAGCTCCTGAGCGAGTTGAAGATTCTGCATAAAATGAACTTCGGTGACGGAGTCGCCCGCTACGATTTGCGTGACGATAACGCAGAGTTTCATCACCACCATCTGGTGTGCCTCCACTGTGGGACGGTGGATGAAATTTTTGAAGACCTGCTGGTTACAGCGGAAGATAAAGTCAAGAATGTTTACAACTTTTACATTACCGATCATCGCTTAACCTTTTACGGCATTTGCAGCCGATGCATCGACAAGGTGAACGTGGAAGATTACAAGTAAGCAACTTCTCCAAAAGCGGGAGAAGTTTTTCTTTTTGGTTAGGGCATGGCATACAATGGAATGCTAAAGGCAAACGAGCCAAACGGGCTTTTTCCGCCATTGCGGGAGAAAGGGAGCGGGAATACAGATAGCGGACGAGCGCATAGACATGGAAGAAAGGATGACAGAGGAAGAGACAAGGGGGAAACAGCCGATGATGAAGCGCTTGACGGAAACGTTCCGCTTTTTGTTGGTGCTGATTGTCTGCGCCGTGCTGTCGTACGCCGCGATCATGTATCTGGCAAGACGGTTTTTGCCCGATCCCCTGCATCATCGGCCGGTTGGGGAGGCGGTGAAGGTGGTCCATTTGATTCACGCGCAGGAACCCCAGGATCTGCAGGGTTACGCCGAACGTCTCCAACTGTTTTTCCTGACAGGGGAGTAAGTCATATTTTTCACAAGCGGAGGAGGATTTTTTTCTCTCGTGTGGAAGGAATTACGGGATATTTAACATCTGAAGGGGACGGCTTCATGGACAGTTTGATTGATCAATTCATCCACTTCCTCGCTGTGGAAAAGGGACTCTCCGTCAATACGCTGGAATCCTATCAACGGGACATGGTGGCTTTTACCACGTATCTGCAGGAACAGGGCGTCACACGGATCGAGGATACGGAGCGCACCCATATTGTGGGCTATCTGCTTTCACTGCGGGAAAAAGGGCGGGCCACCGCCACGCTTTCGCGAAACATGGCATCGATTCGCGCCTTTTACCAGTTTCTCGTCCGTGACAAATACATAGACAAGGATCCCTCCATCCATCTGGAGACCCCCAAGATCGAGAGAAAGCTTCCCAAGGTGCTGACCGTGGAAGAAGTGGAACGCCTGCTGGAAAGCCCGTCCATCAGCCATCCGGCCGGGTTGAGGGACAAGGCGATGCTGGAGCTTTTGTACGCCACCGGCATCCGCGTTTCGGAACTGGTCAACCTGGAGGCTTCCGACGTCAATCTGGAAATGGGGTTTGTCAAATGCATGGGGAAAGGTTCCAAGGAGAGAATCATTCCGCTTGGAACTGTCGCGATTGAGATGGTCCGGCGCTATTTGCAGGCCGGACGGCCAAAGTTGATGAAGAGCAAGCAGGAAACCGCTCTATTTCTCAATCATTTGGGGAAAAAAATTACCCGGCAGGGATTTTGGAAGATCATCAAACGATACGCGCAAAAGGCCAACATCCAGACGGAGATTACGCCGCACACCCTTCGCCACTCTTTTGCCACCCACCTGTTGGAGAACGGGGCCGATTTGCGTTCCGTGCAGGAGATGCTGGGGCACGCGGACATTTCGACGACACAGATTTACACCCACGTGACGCGTACCCGAATCAAAGACGTGTACGCCAAAACGCATCCCCGCGCATAACCGGCAGAAAGCGAAGCAAATGGCCAATCTCCGCAATGCCGTCACACAATATTTAAATCCAGGGTCTTTATGTCCGGCAATCATGCGGCACCGCCAAACCGGGTGGGCCGCAAAACTCTTTTTGCGCGCTTGCTTCATCACAAAACCAGCAATCTTGTAACGACATGGGAGGCGTTATTGCGAATGCGTTTTTCGCGTGTATTCTTGATTGTTTTGGACAGCGTGGGAATTGGCGAACTGCCGGATGCTCCGCGTTTTGGGGATGAAGGTGCCAACACCCTTGGCCACATCGCGGAGAGGGTGAGCGGCTTTCGCCTGCCGGAAATGGAGAAGCTGGGCTTGGGCAAGATCGCTCCCTTGCGAAATGTCGCCGCTGTAAGCTGCCCTCTGGCCCATTACGGAAAAATGAAGGAAATCTCCATTGGCAAGGACACGACGACCGGGCATTGGGAGATCATGGGACTTCATGTCTCCACGCCGTTCAAGACGTATCCGAACGGTTTTCCGGCGGAGCTGATCGCCGAGTTTGAACGGCGGATCGGGCGCAAGGTGCTGGGCAACAAGGTGGCGTCGGGCACCGCAATCATCGAGGAACTGGGCGAACAGCACATGAAGACCGGGGATGTTATCGTTTACACCTCGGCGGACAGCGTCTTCCAGGTGGCGGCGCACGAAGAAGTGATTCCCCTGAAGGAACTGTACCGCATTTGCGAGATTGCCCGCGAACTGACGCTGCGCGACGAATTTGCCGTCACCCGCGTGATTGCCCGTCCGTTTGTCGGGACACCGGGCAACTTCACCCGAACGGCCAACCGGCATGACTACTCGGTCAAGCCTTTTGCCCCCACGGTGATGAACCGCTTGCAGGAGGCCGGTTTTGCATCCATCGCGATCGGGAAAATCAGCGACATTTTCGCTGATGAAGGAGTAACGCAGGCGATCCGCACCAAGGACAACATGGATGGGGTGGATCAACTGCTCAAGACCATGCAACAGCTGTTTACAGGGCTTTGCTTTGTCAACCTGGTCGATTTCGACGCCAAGTACGGACATCGCCGCGACGTGCAGGGATATGCCGAGGCGCTGATGCAGTTTGACGCGCGCATTCCCGAGATTCTCGCCGCCCTTAAGCCGGGCGATCTGTTGATCATCACCGCCGACCACGGAAACGATCCCGTGCACCACGGAACGGATCACACCCGGGAATACGTGCCGCTGTTGGTCTATTATCCGGGACTTGCGGAAGGAAAAGATCTGGGTGTCCGGGAAACGTTCGCGGATGTGGGAGCTACGATCGCCGACAACTTTGGCGTCACTCCTCCCGCGATCGGGAGCAGTTTTCTGAAGGCATTGTAAGCCAATTGGCGCAATGCAGGAGAATAAAGAAGAGAAAAGAGGAGTTGCAGGTACATGTCCAAATACCAGGAAGCGGTTCAGTACATTCAACCCAAACTGAAGGAAAAGCCGACCATCGGACTGGTGCTGGGGTCCGGTCTCGGCGTGCTGGCGGAAGAAATTGAAAATCCGACCGTCATCCCGTACCAGGAGATTCCTGGCTTCACCGTTTCCACCGTCGTCGGCCACAAGGGACAGTTGGTCGTCGGACGCCTGCAGGGCAAGCAGGTAGTGGCAATGCAGGGAAGGTTCCACTATTACGAAGGGCACGACCTGTCTGACGTCGTGTTTCCCATCCGCGTCATGAAGCTGCTGGGCGTGGAAAAACTGATCGTCACCAATGCGGCGGGCGGCGTCAACGAAAACTACCGGCCGGGCGACCTGATGCTCATTAAGGACCACATTAACCTGACGGGCCGCAACCCGCTGATCGGTCCAAACGACGATTCGCTTGGCCCCCGTTTTCCCGACATGTCGGAAGCCTATTCCCGGGCGTTGCGGGAAGTGGCTAGAAGCGTGGCAGCCGAGCAGGGAATTCCGCTGCAGGAAGGGGTTTACGTCGGGTTGCTCGGGCCCAGCTACGAAACTCCGGCGGAAATCCGCATGCTGCGCATTCTGGGCGGCGACGCCGTCGGCATGTCTACCGTGCCGGAAGTCATCGTGGCCAGACACATGCAAATGCAGGTGCTGGGCATCTCCTGCATCAGCAACATGGCGGCCGGGATTCTCGAGCAGCCGCTTTCCCATGAAGAGGTCATGGAGACGACGGAAAAGGTGAAAGCCAAGTTCCTGGCTCTGGTAAAGGGAGTTTTGGCCAAGCTCTAAGAGATGGACGGCAGGGATCGTCTGAACAGTTCCGTGAGCGGGGGGTACTTGCGCATGCGTATGGTCGATCTGATCGCCAAAAAAAGGGACGGCCGGGAGCTGTCCACAGAGGAAATCCGCTTTCTCGTGGACGGTTATACCAACGGAAGCATTCCCGACTACCAAATGTCTGCCTGGGCGATGGCTGTCTTTTTTCGCGGCATGACGCCGCGTGAGACCAGGGATTTAACCCTGGCGATGGCCGGTTCCGGGGAACAATTGGACCTGTCCTCCCTGCCCGGAATCAAGGTGGATAAGCACAGCACGGGAGGGGTAGGCGACAAGACAACGCTCGTCGTTGCCCCCCTGGCCGCGGCTGCCGGCCTTCCCGTGGCGAAAATGTCCGGGCGCGGTCTGGGCTTTTCCGGAGGGACCATCGACAAACTGGAGTCGTTTGCCGGGTTCCAGGCAGAGCGGACGCGCGAGCAATTTTTGCAGCAGGTTCGGGAAATTGGCGTGGCCATCATCAGCCAGTCAGGCAATTTGACGCCTGCGGACAAAAAATTGTACGCCCTCCGCGATGTGACCGCCACGGTGGAAAGCACGCCGCTGATCGCAAGTTCGATCATGTCGAAAAAGATTGCCGCGGGCGCCGATGCCATTCTGCTTGATGTGAAAGTGGGAAAGGGCGCCTTTATGAAGAGTCTGGAGAAGGCCGAGGAACTGGCAAGGACCATGGTCGAGATTGGCCGCCAGGTGGGACGAAAAACGGTGGCGGTCATCAGCGACATGAACCAGCCGCTTGGCTTTGCCGTGGGCAATTCGCTGGAAGTGCAGGAAGCGATCCGCACCCTGTCCGGAAAAGGACCTGCCGATCTGACGGAACTGGCGTTGGAAATCGGCGGACGCATGCTCGTCCTGGGCGGCCTTGCCCCTGATGCCGAAGCGGGCCGGGCCAGGTTGGCCGATCTGATCGCTTCGGGGAAAGCCGTGGACAAACTGGCGGAAATGGTGGCGGCCCAGGGCGGAGACAAGGGGCAGGTATACGATCCGTCGCGGCTGCCCCAGGCAAGGATTCAATGCGAGCTGACCGCCGCCGCATCCGGATACGTCACGGAAATTGATGCGGAAACCGTGGGACGGGCCAGCGTGGTTCTCGGTGCGGGCAGGCTGACCAAGGAGATGCTGATTGATCCGGCTGTGGGGCTTGTGTTGCACAAGAAGCAGGGCGATCCGGTTCGCGCAGGCGATGTGCTGTCTACCCTGCACGCCAACCGGGAAGATTTGCTTCAGGCGGCACTGGCCGAGTTGGAAAAGGCATTCCGGATTGGTCCTGAGGAACCGGCTCCAGGCCAATTGATTTACAAAATTGTGGAATAGAGAAAGCGAGGGGATGTTCGAAAGCGGACATCCTCTTTTGGTTTTGCCGGCATTTCAGGCATTTGATGAAAACGAGCCTGCTCAACTTTTCTGCCTAAGGGAAGGGCGGGTCGTTGCCGGATGGCCAGAACGGAAACCGGCATGGAAAGGGCAGAATTTCGTTTGACAGCAAAGCAAATGTCTCAAGCATGCCGTTCCAGGCGGTCCGTCTGATGCGATTGTGCCCATGCCGCCGGCAAAAATAAAAAAGGAGAAATCCTGTTCCATGGAGAAAAACTTGTGAAGAAGACGAACAAATAAATGGAAGCGATCCGCGGAAACGAGATCGGGATGATCTTTCAGGACCCGGTGCCTTCTCTCAATCCAACCTTGACGTGACGATGCAGGCCGAATTGTTGAAAAATTTTCGGAAAAGGAGAGGCACTTCGATCATCCTGATGACGCATGACCTGGGTGTCGTGGCGGCCATACGCGTCTGTCAGGAATTTGAAGCTGAATCAAGTGATATCAGCAGGACACGAAGTTCGGCTTGCTGGCTCATGCATCCTCTTGCGCGGAACTGTTTTGGATCGTTAAAGGGAGGGTTACAGGATTGGAAAATAACGACACACTGATTGAAGTTCGAAATTTGAAAAAATTTTTTAAAATCGGCGACAGCACCTTGAAAGCCGTGAACGACCTTTCCTTTACCATCAAGCGGGGAGAAACGCTCGGCGTGGTCGGGGAGTCCGGCTGCGGCAAATCCACGGCGGGCCGGACCATCTTGCGCCTGTATGAACCGACCGAAGGCGATGTCTTGTTTGAAGGGCAAAGCATCATGCGCCTGAACAACCAGGAAATGAAGGCGATGCGCCGCAACATGCAGATGATTTTCCAGGACCCCTATGCGTCCCTGAATCCGCGCATGACGGTTGGCGACATTATCGGGGAAGCGCTGGACATCCACGGGCTGGCCAGCGGGAAGGAACGAAAGGAGCGCATCCAGGAACTGTTAGCACTGGTCAGTCTGAACCGCGAACACATGAATCGCTTTCCGCACGAGTTTTCCGGAGGGCAGCGGCAGCGGATCGGCATCGCCCGCGCCCTGGCGGTGGAACCGAAGTTTATCGTCTGTGACGAGCCGATTTCCGCCCTGGACGTATCGGTACAGGCGCAGGTGGTCAACCTGCTGGAAAAGCTGCAGGAAAAAATGGGGCTTACCTACATGTTTATCGCCCATGACCTCTCCATGGTCAAGTACATCTCCGACCGCGTCGCCGTGATGTACCTGGGCAAAATGGTGGAGTTGGCCGACAGTGACGATTTGTATTCGAGACCCCTGCATCCGTACACACAAGCGCTTCTCTCCGCCATCCCGATTCCCGATCCGAAAGTGGAACGGACTAGACAGCGAATCGTGCTGGAAGGAGATGTGCCAAGCCCGATGAACCCGCCGAGCGGCTGTCCTTTCCGGACCCGTTGTCCGAAGGCGATGCCGCAGTGCGCAGAGGCCGAACCGGTGTGGAAGGAAGTGGAGAAGGGCCATTTTACCGCATGTCATTTATACGAGGCCTGAGGCAAAGCGTTCGCCGGCAGGGCAAAACTTCTCCTTTTCCGCTTGCCTGCGGGCAGCCGCCGAATAGTGCGGGCATTTGAAAAAATGGGGCAATTGCCGGGTGCCGCGCGAGCCGTTTTCCTCGCTACGGCACCCTTTTTGTGCGGAAAGGCAACTGGCGATTTGTGAATATTTTCCTTGGCAGATGGTGAGAATAACATCATGAAATGGAGGGAAGAGACTGTATGAAACGGATAGGTTATCTCGCTCTGTGCTTCATCATGTGCTCCGCCTTCTTTTCTCCAATGGTTGCCGCTGCCAAAGAGAAATCCAATCGTCCGGAAGGGATGAACTTTGCCCCGCATGCCCGTTCCGCGATCCTGATGGAGGCGGATACGGGAACGATTCTGTACGAGAAGAACCCGGACGAAAAACTTCCGCCGGCCAGCATTACCAAAGTGATGACCCTGCTGTTGATTATGGAAGCGATCGAGCGCGGAGAAATCAAGCTGACAGACAAGGTGCGGACAAGCGAACGGGCAGCTTCCATGGGCGGATCGCAAATCTTTCTTCAGCCAGGGGAAGAAATGACCGTGGAAGACATGATCAAGGGGATCGCCATCGCCTCGGGGAACGACGCATCTGTGGCCATGGCGGAACATTTGGCCGGTACGGAAGAGGCTTTTGTCAACCGGATGAATCAGCGGGCCAGAGAACTGGGGATGAACAATACTCACTTCGTGAATTCAAACGGGCTTCCGGCAACCGACCATTACACGACCGCAAGAGATATCGCCATCATGTCCAGGGAACTGCTCAAGCATGATCTGATTACCAAGTACACGGGCACCTACCAGGATTACCTGCGCAAGGATACCGCCAACCCGTTCTGGCTGGTCAATACCAACCGACTAGTTCGTTTTTACGAGGGGGTGGACGGGCTGAAAACCGGGTATACGGCGGAAGCCAAGTACTGTCTGACCGCAACGGCCAAGCGGAACAACATGCGGATCATTGCCGTGGTGATGGGCGAGCCGGATGTGAAGACGCGCAACAGTGAAATATCCACCATGTTCAATTACGCGTTTTCCCATTATCAGGTCAAGCCGATGTATCGAAAGGGGGAGACGGTCCGAAACATTGCCGTGGATAAAGGCTCGCAGCCAACCGTCAACGTCGTGACTCCGCAAGCGGTCAGCCTCTTGATGAAAAGAGGAGAGTCGATCGAGGATTACACGCAGGAAGTCGTCGTGGAACCGAGCGTTGCGGCGCCTGTGCGGAAGGACCAGGTTGTCGGGCATATCTTTATCCGCACCAGGGATGGGAAAGAAGTGAATCGAATTGACCTGTATCCGGAACAGTCGGTGGAAAGGGCAGGCATTTGGGAGATTCTCAAGCGGACAACGAAGGAAGTGTTGATGCATAACGGATAGGTCAGCAAGAGCGCGAAAAGAATCGAGTTGCCTCGAATGCTTGCTAGTGGCTGCTCGATTTTTTTGTTCTTTTGTCTACTGGCAGGAATTGGCAGAGGCAAGGCAGAAAAAAGATGTTCACTACGGGTAGAAGGAGTGGGTCAGCGATGAGTTTGGGCGTCCAAATGGAGACCAGACAGGATGTGCTGGTCATTCGCTTGCAGGGAGAATTGGACCATCATACGGCAGAGGACTTGCGCAGTCAGGCGGATGAAGTGCTGCGAACCTCCCCCGTTCGCCATATCGTGCTGAATCTGGCGGATCTGGCGTTCATGGACAGCTCCGGGATCGGGGTGATTCTGGGCAGATACAAGCAGATCTCCGCTCGTGCGGGAGAGATGTACGTCTGCTCCGTCAACCCGACCATCCATCGGATTATGGAGATGGCGGGACTGTTCAAGGTGATCAAGGTTCGGGAAAACGAAGCAGAAGCGCTTCAGGTCCTGGGGGTGGCGTCATGAGCAAGATGGGTTCCAATTTCATGAAAGTTTCGTTTCCGGCACTGAGCCAGAACGAATCATTCGCCCGCGTCGCGGTTGCCTCGTTTGTGTCGCAACTGGATATCACGATGGACGAGTTGGAAGAGATCAAAACGGTGGTTTCGGAGGCAGTCACCAACGCGATCATCCACGGTTATGACGAAAATCCGGAGGGTGTGGTACATATCAGCGTGCGGATCGAAGATGGTGTGATTGAGCTGGTGGTGGAAGACCATGGCAAGGGAATTGAGGATGTCGAGCAGGCCATGCAGCCGCTGTATACGACCAGACCGGAACTGGAGCGTTCCGGAATGGGCTTTACGATCATGGAGAATTTCATGGATTCCTTGGAAGTGGCGACGTCTGTCGGAAAAGGAACGACAGTCCGCCTGACGAAGCGCCTTTCATTTGCCAAAGCCTTGCATAATTAGGAGTATTGCCGATGGGTGCCGATATTAAAAATGCGAGTCAACCATTTCTGACCAATGACCAAGTGAAGGAATTGATCGCCAAAAGCCAGGCGGGCGATTCTGAGGCTCGCGAACTTTTGGTGAACAGCAATATTCGGCTGGTTTGGTCTGTTGTCCAGCGTTTTCTCAACCGCGGGTATGAAGCCGATGATTTGTTTCAGATTGGATGCATCGGCTTGCTCAAAGCCGTTGACAAGTTTGATCTGGCCTACGACGTGCGCTTTTCCACCTACGCGGTCCCGATGATTATCGGAGAGATTCAGCGCTTTTTGCGGGATGACGGTTCGGTCAAGGTAAGCCGTTCCCTGAAAGAGACCGCCAACCGGGTCAGACGATCGAAAGACGAGCTGTACAAGCAGTTTGGCCGCAGTCCGACGATCGCCGAAGTGGCGGAGGCGGTCGGCATTACCCCGGAGGAAGTGGTTCTTGCACAGGAGGCGAGCCGCGCACCCTCCTCCATTCACGAGACGGTGTTTGAAAATGACGGGGATCCGATTACCTTGATCGATCAGATTGCCGATGACGGGGTGAACAAGTGGTTTGAAAAAATCGCCCTTCGCGACGCCATCAGCCGGTTGAGCGAACGGGAGCGGCTGATCGTCTACCTGCGCTACTACAAGGATCAGACGCAGTCGGAGGTGGCAGAGCGGCTGGGCATCTCCCAAGTGCAGGTTTCCCGTCTGGAAAAGCGCATTCTGCAAACCATCAAGGAGCAAATTGAACAGTAGCGGAAAGTCTTGCGGCAGCACCAAAGCGGATCAGGCTTTGGTGTTTTTCTTTTTCCAACGGCGCATACTAGCGGATACACTGGTGCTAAAAAGAAACAGGAGGGAGTCAGGCATGAAGCATCCGTTGTTTTTGCGCCTGCGAAAGCGGCTGTCCGTGCAGCCGGATTCCGTCATCACGCTGGGCGATATCTGCCAGGTTTACTGGGATGGCGAACGGGAGGAAATGGTTCGGCGGATTCCCATCCACCGGGTGGATCCAAAAGACGGCAACCTGCTGATCCTTGACATCATGCAGGTGATCGCAAAGGTGCGGACTGCCTTGCCCGAAACGGAGCTGGAAATTACGGGGGCGCCCCAGATCATCGTCGAGGTGCGGAGGCCGCGGAGAGAGCCAAACAGACTGCTGGTGGGAATTGTCTGGCTGATCCTGTTCATCGGGTCCGGACTGGCGATCATGAACTTCCACACCGATGTAAGCATGCCGGAGGTTCACCAGCGGATCTATTTTCTCCTTACCGGTGCGCATGAAAAACATCCGCTGTGGCTGCAAATTCCGTATTCCATCGGCATTGGACTGGGGATGCTGCTGTTTTTCAATCACCTTTTCAAAAAAAAGCTTAATGAAGAGCCGAGCCCGCTGGATGTCGAGCTGTTTTTGTACCAGCAGAATCTGGATGAATACTACATCCAGCACGAAAACAAGGAAAACCAGCGGATCAAGTCATGAACTGGGCCAACATGCTGCTGGCGCTGATCGGATTTAGCGGCGGAGTCGCCGTGGGAAGCGGGTTCGTCGCCTTTATTACGGTGCTGGATATCATTCCCCGGTTGGTTCAGCTGACCCGCTCCCATCGGCACCTGCGCAAAATGGAGTGGGCTCTCGTTGGCGGCGTCGTGTTTTTTACCCTGCTTGATTTTTATGGATGGCAAATCTTCCTGCCGAGATGGTGCGCTTCGCTGTACGGTCTCTTGGCAGGGGTGTTTGTGGGAATGCTGGCGGCAGGTTTGACCGAAGCGCTGAACGTCTTTCCGATCCTGGCCAAACGGTTGCAGATGGATGAGAAACTGCTCTATCTGCTGATGGCGATGGTGTTGGGCAAGATCGCCGGGTCGCTCTTGCAGTGGATGCTTCCCCTGTGAATTGGCAAATGTCCCCATTCATAGGGGAACCCCGGATTGGAAACAAATAGAGAAGCAAAGCTTTTTCATGCGGACGAAAGGAGTGGATGCGATTGGCTACCAAAACCAAATCCAAGCGAATTGGCTCCATGGAGTTGACCCAGCAGGCGTATCAGCAGAAAGCTGCCAAATACCAGCCGAAGCGAAACGTGCTGCTGAACTGTTGGCGCGCTTTCTGGGTAGGAGGAACCATTTGTTTGCTGGGGCAGATCATCCAGAACATGTACATCTATTTTTTCGATTTTACGGAAAAGACCGCGAGCAATCCGACCGTTGCAACCCTGATTTTTCTCTCCGTTTTGTTGACCGGTTTGGGTGTATACGACAATATCGGCCAGTATGCGGGAGCCGGTTCCGCCGTCCCGGTTACCGGCTTTGCTAATTCGATGGCCTCGGCAGCCATTGAACATCGAAGCGAAGGGTATGTGCTGGGCGTCGGCGCAAACATGTTCAAACTGGCTGGCTCCGTCATCGTCTTCGGCGTCGTGGCTGCCTTTATCGCCAGTCTCATCAAGAGCGTGTTCCAGATGATTTTCTGAGGGGGAAGAGCCGTGGAAAGCCAAAACCCAAGCGCACGCGTCAGCAGGCAGACCTGGTATTTTGATCAGGATGTCCGTTTGCTGTCCTCGGCCGTGGTGGTGGGTCCCAAGGAAGGAAAGGGACCGCTTGCCAATTATTTTGACAAGATTCACTCCGATCTCTATGCGGGGCAGCAGACCTGGGAAGATGCGGAAAAACAGCTGATGGCGGATGCGATCCAAATTCTTCTCAAGAAAGCGGGGATTGCGGACAAGGACGTAGACGTCATTCTTGCCGGCGATTTGTTGAACCAGAACATCACCACCAACTTCACGGCGGAACAGCTGGAGATTCCGCTTATGGGGATGTACGGCGCTTGTTCGACTTCGATGCTGACGCTGGCGACTGCCGCTTCCCTGGTAAATGCGGGATATGCGACCCGCGCCATTGCCGCATGCAGCAGCCACAACGCGACCGCGGAACGGCAGTATCGCTATCCGACGGAGTATGGAGGGCAAAAACCACCTACCGCGCAATGGACGGTAACCGGAGCGGGCGCCGGACTGGTGGGAATTGGCGGCAGCGGTCCGCGCATCACTTATGCGACGATCGGGAAAGTGGTGGATATGGGCGTAAAAGACCCGTTTGACATGGGATCGGCGATGGCCCCGGCTGCCGCCTCCACGCTGCAGACTCATTTTGCCGATACCGGGCGATCTCCCGATTCGTACGACTTGATCGTCACGGGTGACCTGGCATCGGTGGGGTATCCGATCCTGAAGGAACTCATGCTGGCGCAAGGGTACGACATGGATAAGGTATACAACGACTGCGGTCTGATGGTGTACCCGCCGGATGAGGCAGATGTGCTGGCCGGGGCGAGCGGATGCGCCAGCAGCGCCGTCGTGACCTACGGCTACATTGTCGATCAGCTGAACAAGGGCCTGTTGAAAAAGGTGCTGGTTTGCGCCACGGGAGCCTTGCTCAGTCCCGTCAGCTACCAACAGGGGCATTCCATCCCGTGCATCGCCCATGCCGTCGCTTTGGAAGGAGGGATTTGAGGTGGAGTATCTGATTGCTTTTGTCGTGGGCGGGCTGATTTGCGTCATTGGTCAGTTGCTTTTGGACGTGGCGAAGATGACCCCGGCTCACGTGATGAGCACCCTGGTCGTTTCCGGGGTTGTGCTCGATTTCATCGGCGTTTACGACAAGTTGATCGATTTTGCCGGAGCAGGGGCAACCGTGCCGATTACCAGTTTTGGCCATTCCCTCTACCATGGCGCGATTGCGGAAGCGCAGAAAAACGGTTTGATCGGGGTGGCGACAGGAATTTTCGAGGTGACCAGCGCGGGGATTTCCGCGGCGATTACCTTCAGCTTTCTGGCGTCGCTCATCTTTAAACCCAAGGGGTAAAAGGCCAGCGTTCCCGCATCCGTTGTTCCATCGACAACCGGGGCGCATCGTCGAGGAACCGGTGCAGCTTGCGCCGGGGATGTCCGATTACCCGCAAGGCGGTGGAGGGATACTGAAAAGGAGTGGTATCTTTGACGGAAGTCACGGAGAAAAGACGTCCCATTTCCGCAGAAATTGAGGAAAACAAAACGTATCTGAACGAGAAATTGGGAGTGGGGGTAAGCTTTGACGTCGGCGTGCACGACTTTTATGTGGGTTCCACGAGGGTGCTTTTGTACTATATAAACGGCTTTGCCGACAGCGAACTTTTGACCGAGATCCTGCAGGAACTGAACGATTTGCGCAACCGGGAGACAAGTGAAAACCTGTTCGATCATCTGCTTCACAAGTACATTCCCTTTTTCCAGCTGACCGTGGTGAATACCACGGATGAGTTTATGGACAAGCTGTTGTCGGGAATGGTCGGACTGATCATCGATCAATCGTCCAGAGCCATTGTCATGGATACGAAGGTGCTGCCGGGCAGATCGCCGGAAGAACCGGATACGGAACGGATTGTCCGCGGCGCCCACGACGGGTTTACCGAATCTCTCGTGACCAACTGTGTGCTTACGCGGCGGAGGATCCGGGACGAGCGGCTCCGCTTTGAAATCATGCGGATCGGAAAGCGGACCAAAACCGATGTTTCCCTTTCCTACATCAAGGATATCGCCAATCCGCGGCTGGTGGAAACGCTGCGGCAACGCTTGAAGGAAATCGATATCGACGGAATTCCGATGGCAGAAAAAACCATTGAGGAGTTCATCATCGGCAAGACGTTCAACCCGTATCCGTTGGTGCGCTACACCGAAAGGCCGGATGTGGCGGCGGTTCACCTGCTGGAAGGCCACGTCCTGATCTACGTGGACACCTCTCCGAGCGTGATGATTACGCCCGCAACATATTTCCACCACGTGCAGCACGCTGAAGAGTACCGGCAAACGCCTGCCGTCGGGGCGTATCTGCGCTGGGTCCGTTTTTTCGGCATCTTCTTTTCCGTCTTTCTGCTTCCGATTTGGCTGACGCTGGTGCTGAAACCATCGCTGATCCCGGAGTCGCTTGACTTTCTCGGGCTCAAGAAACCGGGGAGCATCCCCTTGCTGGCACAATTCATTATTGCAGAGCTGGGGCTGGATTTGATGAGAATGGCGGCGATTCACACGCCTGCCCCTTTGTCCGTCGCGCTTGGCTTGCTGGCCGCCATCCTCGTGGGGGAAGTGGCGATCAACGTTGGTCTTTTGGCGCCTGAAACCATCCTGTACCTGGCCGTCGCGGCTGTCGGGATGTTTGCCACCCCCAGCTATGAGCTGAGTCAGGCCAACCGCCTGGTCCGTCTCTTTTTGGTGCTGATGGCGGGGATCTTCTCCGTGCCGGGTTTGATGATTGGGCTGTTGCTCGTCCTGATCGCGCTGGCTTCCACCCGTTCGCTGAATACGCCGTATCTGTGGCCGTTTATTCCGTTTGAATACAAGGCGTTCAAGGATGTGCTTGTCCGGCTTGCGGTTCCGTATAAAAACAACCGGCCGAGCATCGTTCGTTCCCAAGACAGCTCCCGTCAATAATTTTCTGACAACTTGTTGTGCACCCATTGTCAAAACGGTTTGCTTGTAGTACATTTGATTGAGTAGTCTGCGGTTTGTTCGGCAACTGACCTCAATCGTCGGTTGCCTTTCTCATATAAGGGACAACAAACAGCGGCGATTCCATTGCCATGGGAGACTGGGAGGAAAATAGCGATGTTTTTGCACGGGACAAGTCGGATTAACGAACGAGGGAATCTGGAGATCGGGGGATGCGATGCGACGGAACTGGCCGCTGTTTACGGCACACCGCTGTACGTCTATGACGAGGCATTGATTCGCAGCAAATGCCGGGCGTATGTCGAGGCGTTTCGCCAGACCGGTTTCGCTTTCCAGGTTGCGTATGCCAGCAAGGCGTTCTGCACCATGGCCATGTGCAGGCTGGTGCAGGAAGAGGGCTTGTCGCTGGATGTCGTCTCGGGCGGGGAGTTGTTGACGGCGCTAGAAGCGGGCTTCCCGGCCGAGCGGATTCACTTTCACGGCAACAACAAGTCGTTGGAAGAGATCTTGTTGGCCTTGGATGCCAGGATCGGTTGCTTTGTCGTAGACAATGATTACGAACTCCATCTGTTGGAAGAGATTGCCGCAGAGCGGGGAGAAGAGGTGTCCGTGCTGTTGCGTGTCACCCCGGGAGTGGAGGCGCATACGCATGAGTACATTTCCACGGGACAGGTGGATTCCAAGTTCGGCTTCGACGTGCAGAGCGGTCAGGCGCTGGAGGCGATGAAGCACGCCCATGCGAGCAAACACTTGCACCTGCTGGGCATCCACAGCCACATCGGCTCGCAGATTTTTGAAGTGGACGGATTTGTGATTGCCATCAGGCGGCTGATCGAACTGCTGGACGAGGCAAAACAAGGCTTCGGCTTCGCCGCGGAGGTGCTGAACGTGGGCGGAGGGTTTGGCATCCGCTACACGGAAGCGGATACGCCGCTGCCTCCCGAAACGTACGTCAAGGCGATCACGGACACGGTGCGGGAAGAAATGACCAAACGAGGGCTTCCCCTGCCGGAGTTGTGGATCGAACCGGGGCGGAGCATCGTGGGGGATGCCGGCACCACCCTGTACCGCATCGGCTCGCAGAAGAACATTCCAAACGTGCGCAAGTACATCGCCGTGGATGGCGGAATGACCGACAACCTGCGTCCCGCCCTGTACCAGGCGGTGTACGAGGCGGCGATTGCCAACAAGATGAACCAGCCGGCGACAGAGCTGGTCTCCATCGCCGGCAAGTGCTGTGAATCCGGGGATATGCTGATCTGGGACGTAAAGCTGCCCCCGGCAGAGGCAGGCGATATTCTGGCTGTCCCCTGCACGGGAGCGTACGGTTACTCCATGTCCAGCAACTACAACCGGATCCCGCGCCCGGCGGTTGTCTTCGTGAAGGACGGGAAGGCGGAACTGGTCGTGAAGCGGGAGACGTTCGCCGACGTAATCCGAAACGATGTGTTGCCGAAGCGGGCGCATGTGCAGCGGTAAGAAAGACGCTGCATAAGGGAAAACAGACTGCCCTGACGTTGCCGATGCAGCAGCAGGGCAGTTTTCATGTTTTTGTTTCAAAATGGACGCAGGCGATAGCCTCATGCTAAAATGGGAGCGATTCACTTCACTTTGATCTGGAGGCCAATAGATGAAAAAAGCGATCATTACCATGGAAAACGGCAATCAAATCGAGCTGGAGCTGTTTGAGAAGGAAGCGCCAGGCACCGTCGCCAACTTTGAAAAACTGGCGAATGAAGGCTTTTACAACGGCTTGACCTTCCACCGCGTCATCCCCGGCTTTGTCGCCCAGGGCGGCTGCCCAAGGGGAGATGGGACGGGCGGTCCCGGTTACACCATCAAATGCGAGACGGAAGGCAACCCCCACAAGCACCTGCGCGGTTCGCTTTCCATGGCGCACGCAGGCAAGGACACCGGCGGCAGCCAGTTTTTCATCTGCTACGATGCCTTCCCGCACCTTGACGGAGTTCACACGGTGTTTGGCCGCGTGACTTCCGGGATGGAGCATGTGGATGCGATCAAGCAGGGGGACAGAATGCAGTCGGTGAAAGTTGTGAATGCCTGAGATCCAGCCCGATTTCAAGCGGGGCACCGGTGCCGGTGAGGCGTCCGGTGCCTTTTCCGTTCGTTGTGTACGCCGGCCGATTGCGGTTTGCCGCGGCGAAGAATGCTTGTAAGGCCATCCGCATGCTGGTATTCTAGGAGATAGACATTTTGCAGGGCGAAAGCTTGTATTGCAAGAGGAGGACCTGATGGATTTCTTTCATTTCGAGTGGGAGACGGTGCCGTTTCGCTTGATTGCGTTCGTCATCGCCTTCTCGCTTCATGAGTTTGCGCATGCTTTTGTCGCCTGGAAACTGGGCGACTCCACGGCGAAGGACATGGGAAGGATGACGGTCAATCCGATTCCCCACATCGATCCCTTCGGCATGATCCTGATTTTGTTCGGGCCGTTTGGCTGGGCCAAACCGGTTCCCGTCAATCCGCTAAATTTTCGCGGCAACAAGCGTTTGGGCATGGTGTACGTGTCTGCGGCCGGTCCGCTGGTGAATCTGGTGCTGGCATTTTTGTCCGCGATGGTTTACTTTCTTGCCGCTCATGCAGGGTGGTTAAACGACAGCGGCAAGTTGGTGATCGCGCTTCATTTGACTCTTGTCTACTGCTTTATTATCAACGTGGCGCTTTGCGTCTTCAATTTGCTGCCGATATCGCCGCTTGACGGTTACAAGATTCTGCGTTTTCTCTCTCCTCGGCGCTGGGATGATGTCTACTACAAATACGAGATTTACGGGCCTTGGATTTTGCTCCTGCTGATTTTCATTCCCGGCATCCGGGAGGTTGTCTTTACCAAACCCTTGCAACGTGTGGCAGACTGGGTGCAATGGATTGCCGCCTCGATTCTTGAGCCGTTCCTATAACCAATAAGAGGGAGAAACATCGTGGCTTACAGTATAAAGCTTGACACGTTTGAAGGGCCGCTCGACCTTTTGCTTCATCTGATCGAAAAGGCGGAAGTGGACATCTACGACATTCCCATCGCGGAAATTACCGAACAGTATTTGGCGACTTTGGAAACCATGCAGCAGTTGCAGCTGGATGTGGCCAGCGAGTTTGTCGTCATGGCCGCCACGCTGCTTTCCATCAAAAGCAAGATGCTTTTGCCGAAAAAGGAAGAGCAGGCGTTTCAGCCCCAGCTGGACATGGAGATGGAGGAAGAGGATCCGCGCGACGAACTGGTGCAGCGCCTGTTGGAATACAAGCGGTACAAGATGCTGGCGGAGACGCTCAAGGAGATGGAGAAAGGGCGGAACCAGGTGTATACGCGTCCGGCAGAGGATCTGACGCCGTACATTCGCGAAGAGGAGCAGACGGTGCAGAATGTGACGCTCTACGACCTGATTCAGGCCCTGGAGAAGCTGGTGAAACGGGCGAAAGAAAGGGAGCAGCCTCTGGCCCGGGTATCCCGCGACGAGGTATCGATCAAGGATCGCATCGTCGAGATTCGGCAAATGGTTCGGGCTGGCGGGGGCATGGTGCGTTTTTTTCAACTGTTTGACCGCAACGCGACCCGTGCAGAGATTGTCACGACCTTTCTCGCCATGCTGGAATTGATGAAGACGAAAGAAATCATCTGCATTCAAAACCAGCTGTTTCAAGACATTCTCATTTGTGAAAACAGTATGAAAGGAGTCCCAGCCGATGGACTATGACAAGCTGAAGGCTGTTATCGAGGGCTTGTTGTTCATCTCGGGCGATGAAGGGATCACCGCCAAGGAAATCAGCGATATTACACAAGTTCCGGAAGACGAGATCATCGATTTGATCGAGGACATGAAAGCGGACTTTCGCCGGGCGGGGAGGGGCATTCAAATCGTGGAGGTAGCGCACTCCTACCAGCTGACCACGCTGCCGGAACACGCCGAATACTTCGAACGCCTGGCCAGCTCGCCCAGCCAGTCCACCCTTTCCCAGGCGGCGCTGGAGACGCTGGCAATCATCGCTTACAAGCAGCCGATTACCCGCTCGGAAATCGAGGAGATTCGCGGTGTGAAATGCGAGAAGGCGCTGAACACGCTTTTGTCCAAACAGTTGATTCGCGAAGCGGGCCGGGCGGAAGGGATTGGACGGCCCATTCTCTACGCCACGACGCGGGAGTTTTTGGAGCATTTCGGACTGCGCGAACTCTCCGACCTGCCGGAACCGCCCGTCAATCTTGACCTGGATGAGGTGCGGCAGGAGGCGTCCGCGCTGTTTAAAATCTCCCGTGACTTGGCTGCGCCTGCCGCAGAAGAAGAGCAGGACTGACAGCGGCGAAGGACGTTTACGGACCGTTTTTTCGTACTATTCAACGACTCGTCCCCATATACATGGTACAAACCTGTGTAACTTGACCCGTTCCAAAGGGTGGGGAGGATGAGCTTGATCGTGCGCCAGAAATGGTCCTGCGTACTCGTCGTTTTTCTTTTTATACAGTTCTTTTTGCAGCCGTTGCTGATTGCCGAGGCAAGCCCGGCGCCGCCGCAAGTGTCTGCGGAAGCGGCCGCTTTGATCGACGTGCAAAGCGGGAGAATCCTCTATTCGAAAAACGGGCAGAAAAAAATGCGCATTGCCAGTTTGACCAAAACGATGACCGCGATTGTCGCCATCGAGTCGGGGAGGCTGCAGGACGTGGTCACCGTGCCCCCGGAAGCGGTAGGAGTGGAGGGATCTTCCATCTACCTGAAAAGGAACGAACGGCTGACGCTGGAAGATCTGCTGTACGGGTTGATGCTGCGGTCGGGAAACGATGCCGCTGTCGCCATCGCCGTACACGTTGGCGGTTCCGTTCCCGGCTTCGTCCACTTGATGAATGAGAAGGCAGCCCTGATCGGCATGACCGACACCCAGTTTACCAATCCCCACGGCCTGGACGACAGCAACATGCACTACTCCACGGCAGAAGACATGGCCAGGCTCTCCGCCTACGCCTTGCGCAATCCCGTGTTTCGGCAAATTGTGGCGACCAAGGTGAAAGAGATCTCCTGGGAGGGAGAGGAGTGGAACCGGCGGCTTCTCAACAAGAACAAGCTGCTTCATTTGTACAAGGGGGCGGATGGCGTGAAAACCGGCTACACGAAACTGGCAAAGCGCTGCCTGGCCGCCTCGGCCACCCGTGACGGCAGACAGCTGGCGACGATTACCTTGAACGCCCCGGATGACTGGAACGATGCGGCGAAACTATTGGACTGGGGGTTTCAACATTACCCCCTGAAGGAACTGGCGAAACTGGGACAGAGCGTGAAGCCGGATCCTGCCGTCCCGATGGAGGAAGGGATTCGCCTGGTTGCCAGCAATTCGTTCGCTTATCCGCTGGAAAAGGAAGAAACGGATGACGTGCAAAGCCGCGTGGTGATGGAACAATCGGCGGTCACTTCGGAAATGGACGGAAAAATTGTCGGGTTCCTTCAGTTTCGACTCAAGGATAAGATGATCGGGCAGGTTCCGCTGATGGCGCAGCTGCAAAAGCCGGCGTGGAGCGAACTTCGGCAGACAGCGGAAAGCTTCTGGCAGAAGTTGTGGAACCTGGTGGCAGGAGGGTTGTGGAGTGCTTAACTACATCTGGCTCGCCTTGATTCTCACCAGCCTCGTCGTCGCCGCTGTCAACGGAAAGATGGACGTGATCAACGAGGCCGCCTTCAAAGGGGCTAAAACAGGGGTGACCGTCAGCTTTGGCCTGCTCAGCGTGCTTTGCTTCTGGATGGGGATGATGAAGATTGCAGAGAGGTCCGGCTTGCTTGAATGGCTGGCTCGCGCGCTTTCCCCGCTGATTCGGGTGTTGTTTCCCGACATCCCCAAAGGGCACCCGGCCATGGCGTACATCCTGTCCAACATCAGCGCCAACCTGCTGGGCCTGGGAAATGCCGCCACACCGATGGGGCTTCGCGCCATGGAAGAGCTGCAAAAGCTGAATCCCAACAAGCAGGAGGCCTCCCCCGCGATGTGCACGCTGTTGGCGATCAACACGGCAAGCATTACGCTGATCCCGACCACGATGATTGCCATCCGGATGCAGTACGGCTCCGCCAATCCTGTGGACATCGTCGGAACCACGCTGATCTCTTCCTTTGGCGCGACGCTGTTTGCCCTGTTGATCGACCGCTGGTATCGATACCGATATTTCCGCAAGTGAGGAGGGAGAGCGATGTATCAATGGGTTTCCCTGCTCTCCCTGTGGGCCATTCCGTCAATGATTGCCTTCATACTGGTGTACGGCTGGCATCGCCGGATTCCCGTCTACGAGGCGTTCGTGGACGGGGCGAAGGGGGGGCTGGGAACGACCGTCCGCATTCTTCCCCACCTGATCGCCATGATGGTGTCGGTTACCATGTTCCGCGAATCCGGAGCGCTGGAACTGCTGCTGGGTTTGCTGAGACCGCTCCTGGATTTTCTCCATTTTCCGGAAGAACTCGTCCCGCTTGCCCTGTTGCGCCCGTTGACCGGCACGGGGTCGCTTGCGATTGCCACGGATCTGATTGCCCAGCACGGTCCGGACTCGTTTTTGGGCAGGCTGGCTGCGACCATGCAGGGCAGCACCGACACCACGCTTTATGTCCTGACGGTCTATTTCGGGGCTGTGGGAATCCGCAACACCGCCTACGCATTGAAAGTTGGATTGTGGTCGGATTTGGCCGGCGTCATTTTTTCTCTGCTTGTGGTTTCCTGGGTGTTTGGCTGACCGTTTCGAGTGTTTTGAAAAGCAGAGGGAAAAACTTCCTGCGTGCGGGGAAGTTTTTCCCTTTTTCTTGTCCACACTAGAAAGAATAGGTATGATGTTGGAGGGGTGAACCGGCAATGGAACGTTTGCAAAAAGTATTGGCTCAGGCAGGAGTCGCCTCTCGCCGGCGCTGTGAAGAACTGATCCGGCAGGGAGCCGTTTCGGTAAACGGGCAGGTCGTCCGTGAAGTGGGGACAAAAGTCGACCCGGAGCGTGACCGGATTGAAGTCAACGGCAAGCCTGTGGCCCTGGAGCGGCATGTGTATTTGATTTTGCACAAGCCAAAAGGTGTCATTACGAGCCTGCATGATCCGCAGGGCAGACCCGTTGTCACCGATCTGCTCAAGGGGGTGAAGGAGCGGGTGTATCCTGTCGGCAGACTGGATTACGACACTTCGGGGCTGCTCATCATGACCAATGACGGTGAATTGGCCCACCGGCTGGCCCATCCCAGTTACGAGATTGACAAGGTGTACCGCGCCTGGGTAAAAGGCGTTCCTTCGCCGGAGAAGTTGCGGATGCTGGCCGACGGCGTTCGGCTGGAAGACGGGATGACATCGCCGGGCAAGGCCAAATTGTTGCAGGTTTCTGCCGATGGGCGGAAGGCCCTGATTGAACTGATCATTCACGAAGGGCGAAACCGGCAGGTCAGGAGAATGTGTGAAGCGGTCGGCCATCCGGTTTTGACGCTGGAGCGCGTCCGCATCGGCTTTTTGACGCTGAAAGGTTTGGCGAGCGGCGAGTTCCGCCATCTGACAGCGGAAGAAGTGGCGCGTCTCAAAGAGGGATTGCAGCGAAGGGAAAAACAAGCGTCCCTGCCATCCTAGATTCGTTCAAAATTCGTTCATATGTTGTGGGCTGTGTGAAAATCAAGCAACGCTATAATAGAAGAAAACGGTTTTTTTTTGAAAAGTACTGGACAGGAGTACGGAGCATGAACAAGACAAATCGCGTGTACATTCGCGTCGCCATTTTGGGGGTTTTGCTCGTTGCCCTGGTCTTTGCACTTTATTCCAGTTTTGTGAAGGATCCCAACGCCGTAAAGGAAGGAAAGGCCGCTCCCAATTTCAGCCTGGAACGGCTGGACGGCGGTCAACTGGCCCTTGCCGATTTGCGCGGCAAAGGAGTCGTTTTGAACTTCTGGGGGACCTGGTGCGAACCGTGCAAGAAAGAGATGCCCGCCTTGCAAAAACAATACGAGGTTTTCAAGGACAAGGGGTTGGAAGTGATCGGCGTCAATATTGCGGAGTCACCCATTACGGTCGAACCGTTTGTGCAACAGTTCGGAGTCGAGTTTCCGATCCTTTTGGACCGGCAGTCGCAAATCACCAAGCTGTATCGAATCGGGCCGATCCCCACGACATTTTTTATTTCGCCGGAAGGCACCGTGAAGGAAATATTTATCGGACAATTAAATGAGGCGACGATTGCCTCCAAAGTGGAGAAAATCTTGCCGTAAGCGAGGACCAACATGGATCAGCGAAAATGTGAATGTGGACATACCAATCCGATTGGAACGCTGCTGTGTGAATCCTGCGGAAAGCCGTTGGAGGCTTTTGGGGAAGGGCAAAACGCGTTTCCCGACATGCGCTACGAAGGAATGGCCCGCCGCTCGCAGACCTACACGACGAAATGGATTGACAAGGTATGGAATTTCTTTTCCTCGGTAAAGGTTGCGATCGGGATCATCCTCGTCATCCTGATTGCCTGTGCCATCGGGACGATCTTTCCGCAACAGCAGTACATACCTGTGCCGGTTCCAACCGAACAGGACGTGGCGCGGTTTTACAGCGATACATACGGTACCTTGGGAAGATTCTACTACGAACTGGGGCTGCACAACCTGTACTCGTCCTGGTGGTTCGCCACCCTTCTGGTGCTGCTTGGCACTTCCCTGGTCATCTGCAGTCTGGACCGCGCCATCCCGCTGTACAAGGCGTTGAACAAGCCGCGGCTCAACCAGCACAAGTCATTTTTAAAAGGGCAGAAGGTGTTCGCGGAAACGAATCTGCCGGAAGGAACCCGTGCGGAGGAATTGCTGGAAGCATCCGCCGCAGCCATGCGAAAAAAAGGATACCGGATCTTTGCGGCGGATCACGCTCTGCTCGGCGAAAAAGGGCGTTTCAGCCGCTGGGGACCCTATGTCAACCATATCGGCCTGATCCTCTTTCTGTTGGGTGTGTTGTTGCGCAACGTGCCCGGCTTTTACATGGACAAATACGTCTGGGTTCGGGAAGGTGAGACAGTGCCGATTCCCGACACGCCGTACTATGTGAAAAACGTGGCCTATCACACCGAGTATTGGGCAAAAGAGGAACTGCCGGTGGAGTTGGAACTGGAGGAAGGATTCGCCATTCCGAAATCCTACCAGACGGATGCGGTGCTGTACCTCAACAAAAACGCCGACATTCCCGGAGCCCCGCCGGATTTGGTCGAGCTGGCGAGCGGACCGATTTTGGTGAATCATCCCATGCAGTACGAGGAGCTGTCCCTCTATCAATCAGGGTTCCAGGAGATGCAGCTGGGCGCACTCAATTTCACCCTTGTCGATTTGAAAGAGGGCAACCGTGAGATCGGTCCGGTCAAACTCGATCTGTTCGACCCGCCGAAGGAAATTGAAGTGGCGGCGGGATACAAGGTGCGCGTCCTGGATTACTTCCCGGACTTCAAGATGGGCAGCGACGGAAAGCCGATTACCCAGTCCAATCTCCCGAACAACCCGATGTTTACCCTCGAAGTGATCGCGGAAGAAAAGAATATAAGCGAAAAGATGGCGTACCTTCAGGGAACCGTCATCACGCAGAAGAAAGATTCCCGATACGGTTTGAAGATCGAGATGCCTGACCTGATCGATATCACAGGCTTGAACGTTCGGGTGGACAAGGCGTTGCCGTTGATCTACTTTGGCTCCTTTGTTTTCATGGTGGGGGTTGTCATGGGCTTTTTCTGGCAGCATCGCCGGATTTGGGTGCAAATCCAGGAAGGAAAAGTCCTGATTGCCGCGCACACCAACAAAAACTGGTATGGCTTGCGCCAGGAATTGCAGGGAGTGCTTGACCAGCTAAACTTGCCGGTCAAGGTTGAGGAAAATAGCAAGGCATAAGCTCTTCAAGGAGGGAGACTGGCGTGCAGCTTTACAAACTGAGTGACTGGTTGCTGGATGCGGCCTTTCTGCTCTACGTGCTGGCATCGGTTGTTTTTATCGTGGCCATGACCGGAAAGAGATGGTCGGGCCGCGATCCCAAGCAACACGAAGCGCGTTACGGGCGGATTGGCTACTGGATGACGGTTGTCGGTTGTGCGGCGCAAACCGGGTATGTGATTACCCGCTGGATCGCGGGCGGGCACAGCCCGACCAGCAACATGTTTGAGTTCATGGCCTTTTTTGACTACTGCATCATACTGGCTTACCTGATTCTGTACCGCATCTACAAACTGCCGGTGATCGGGGCATTCGTTCTGCCGCTCGGGGTCATCATGCTGGCGTATTCCTACGTTTTTCCCAAGGAAATCACTCCCTTGATCCCGTCGCTGCAGAGCTACTGGCTGTACATTCACGTCACGACAGCGGCGCTGGGTGAGGGGATCCTCGCCGTCGGGTTTGCGGCAGGACTGATGTATCTGATTATGACCGTCCCGCAAAACGTCCCCAACAAAAGCGCCAGGTGGCTGGAACTCGTACTGGCGGTCGTGTTGATGCTGATTGGTTTTATCGGAATGGATTCGATTTACGCGCGCCTGGATCAACAGACCGTGTTTGAAGTGACGCGACCGGCGCCCGGTGCGCAGGGCGGGGAAGTCAAGACGGAAGTCGCCTACACGCTGCCTGCCATCGTCGCGCCTGCCGATTCCAAGCTGGTGAAGGAAGGGCCGATCACGCCGCTGTTTGAAGCGCCGCGCTGGATGGAAGGAAAGGATGCGGCGCGCAAGCTGAATACGATGATCTGGTCGGTGTTGTCCGGTCTTGTTCTGTACGCCGTTTTGCGCCTGCTTCTCCGCAAGCGGCTCGCTGCAGCCATCCAGCCAATGCTTGCCGACATCAAACCCGAGTTGGTCGATGAAATCAGTTATCGGGCCATCAGCATCGGATATCCCGTGTTTACCCTGGGTGCCTTGATCTTTGCCATGATCTGGGCCGACCAGGCCTGGGGACGCTTCTGGGGCTGGGATCCCAAGGAAGTGTGGGCGCTGATCGTCTGGCTGTTTTACAGCGCTTACCTCCACTTGCGCCTGTCGCGCGGGTGGATCGGAGCGAAATCAGCCTGGATGTCGGTCATTGGTTTTGTTATGATTTTAATCACATTGGTTGTGGTGAACCTGGTGATCGCTGGTTTACATTCTTATGCGGGAGTGTAAAATAAGTCGAAAAGCTGGTTGCTGCTTCACCAGCTTTTTCGCCTATCTGCCTCCGCATTAACGATTATAAAGAATAGAAACCTAGAGGTGTTGCCGCATGGAAAACGCACGTATTCTTGTCGTCGATGATGAAGAGCGTATTCGCCGTCTGTTGAAAATGTATCTCGAACGGGAGAATTTTCAGATCGACGAGGCGGACAACGGGGAAACTGCATTGGAAATGGCGCTGGGCAGCGATTACGACATCATCCTGCTCGATCTGATGCTGCCGGGGATGGATGGGATTGAGGTATGTCAGCGGATCCGCGAAGCGAAAGCCACGCCGATCATCATGTTGACAGCAAAGGGAGAGGAGACAAACCGCGTGCACGGATTCGAGGCTGGTGCGGACGACTACGTGGTGAAACCGTTCAGCCCGCGTGAAGTGGTCTACCGTGTCAAGGCGATCCTGCGCCGTTCCTCCACTACCGCTTACCTGAAGACGGAAAATGTGAACAGCCATACGGTCATTGTATTTCCCGAACTGACGATCGACCACGACGCGCACAAGGTGATCGCCAGCGGACAAGAAGTAAGCCTTACGCCGAAAGAGTACGAGCTGCTTTACTACCTGGCCCAGTCGCCGGACAAGGTGTTTACCCGCGAGGAACTGCTGAGGGATGTATGGCACTACGAATTCTTCGGCGATCTGCGCACGGTGGACACCCATATCAAACGTTTGCGGGAGAAACTGAACCGCGTCTCGCCGCAGGCTGCGTCGATGATTGCCACCGTTTGGGGCGTAGGCTACAAGCTCGAGGTGCCCAAGTAACGTGAACCTTATTTTTCGCAGTGTTGTCGGCAAACTCTGGATCACCATCATCGCGCTGTTTGCGCTGGTTTTGACCGTATTCAGCCTGTTGCTTGTCCAGTCTTTCGGCAACTTTTATCACAACCAGCAAACGGCCAACCTGCTTGCACTGACGGAACGGCTGTCGGTTGGGCTCAGCCAAAAAGGAGATCTGAGAAGCGGATTGGAACAGGCCACCCAGTTTGGACTGGTTCATCATACCGGAATGGTCATCGTCGACGGGGAGCGGAACGTAGTGGGAAAAAGCGAGGGGAAATCCCTGCTGGATCTTCCTCTTGAAATGCTCCTGGACGAGTCAGAGCCGATACTCAAGCAGGCGTTGCAGGGAATTCAGCCCCAACCGGAGCAGCTGTACCTGGAAGTGAAAAATGTGCGCACCGGAAGCGGCACGCGATTTTCGGACACCAGTCTGCCGATTCTTGTCGTTGCCGCTCCCCTGCGTACCGCCGACGGGTTTCAGGGAGCGCTTCTGCTCTACCAGACGATCGAAGATTTTGACGAAACACTGGCCGATGTGCGGTTCCTGATTTTCGTGGTCGGGGTAATCGCCTTTACCTCGACGACGTTTTTTGCCTTTTTCCTGTCATCCCGTATTACTTCTCCGCTGTTGCAGATGAAGGAAACCGCGCACCGGATTGCAGAAGGGGATTTTCACGCGGAGATTCCCATCCGCTCGACGGACGAGATTGGGGATCTGGCTGCCTCCTTCAATACGATGGCCGCCCGTCTGAATCAGCTCGTCGATGCCCTGTCCAAGGAAAAGGAACAGCTTTCCAGTGTGCTGCGCAGCATGGTGGACGGTGTCGTGATGATTGATGCAGAGGGCAAAATCGTCGTCACCAACCCGCCGGCAGATCATTTTTTGCGCGATTGGGCCTATGAGAATCCAGACAAGCCCGTTCCCTTGTACAACTATTTCCATCAAGTGGTGCGCGAGGGCGGCGAATTGGTGGAGGATATTCCCGTACAGGGGCGGATTTGGTCGCTGGTGATGGTTCCGTTGAAGGACCGGGAGCAGATCCGCGGCGCTGTTGCGGTTCTGCGCGACATGACGCACGAACGCAAGTTGGACAAAATGCGGAACGACTTTGTCGCCAACGTTTCCCATGAATTGCGCACGCCGTTGTCCATGTTGCAGGGGTACAGCGAAGCGATTGTGGATGACATTGCCAGCACGCCGGAGGAGCACAAGGAACTGGCCAAGATCATTTACGACGAGTCTGTCCGCATGTCCAAGCTGGTCAACGATTTGCTCAACCTGGCCCGCATGGAAGCGGGGCATGTGGAGCTGAACAAGGAGCGGGTGCAACTCCGTCCTTATCTGGAGCGGATTCACCGCAAGTTCAGCAACCTCGCCAAAGAGAGGGACATTCAACTGGTTCTTGCGTTTTCCACCACGCTGGAGGAGGTTCACATCGATCCGGACCGGATGGAACAGGTTCTGACCAATTTGATCGACAACGCATTGCGGCACACGCCGGCTCAAGGAACGGTCACGCTCCGTGTCCATGGCGAAGAAAAGCTGATCCTGGAAGTGAGCGATACCGGAAGAGGCATTTCGCAGGAAGATCTTCCTTTCGTGTTTGAACGCTTCTACAAGGCGGACAAAGCACGCACGAGGGGGAGAACAGGCGGTACAGGCCTTGGTTTGGCCATCGCCAAAAACATCGTAGACGCGCACGGCGGAAAAATCAGCGTGCGCAGCAAGCTGGGACAAGGCACGACATTTACCATCGCGCTGTCCGGAAAAGAAGAATAACCACTGGGAGTGTAACGAGATGATCAAGACGATTTTGTTTGACGTAGATGGGGTTATGCTGAGTGAGGAACGCTACTTTGACGGTTCCGCCCTGACGGTTTGGGAACTTTTGTTCAGCCCGCAATACCTGGGACTGTCCGGCGAGCCGTTCACGCCTTCCCCGGACGAGCCGCTGATCCGCAACGTTCGGCAAAAGGTGTTCGCCAATGACGAGGTGCTCAATTTCATCAAGTCACGGGGAATCAATTCCAACTGGGACATGGTGTTCCTCACGTTTTCCTACCAGTTGATCCGCCTGGTGGAGGCATTGAAACCCGCGCTTGGCGAGAAAGCCGTCAGCCTGTTGGCCGGGCAGATTGAACGCCCTGAACTGCAACAACTGCAAGCCTGGGCGAAAGAGCACGCCGCGGATTTTCACGTCGATTACGCCGCGTTTACCGCAGACTTTGCCAAAGGAAACGCCCAAAAGGCCGAAATGCTGTTGTATCTCAACCAGATCGCCATGGAGCGTTGCGGCGTCCAAACCGAGATGTTTTCCCGCTCCAGCGCGCTGTGGAAGCTTTGCCAGGAAACGTTCCAGGAATGGTATCTGGGTGACGAACGGGTTGCCGCATCGATCGGCCGGGAGACAAGACAGCCAGGCAAGAAAGGCTTTCTTACGGATGAGATTCCGATCGTTCCCGCAGAAGAGATGGCCGCTCTGTTCCGCACCCTGAAGGAAAGAGGGTACACGTTGGGCATCGGCACCGGCCGTCCGACGATTGAGACGCATGTGCCGCTCAGCGAGTTGAAGCTGCTGGAGTGGTTTGATCCCAACCGTGTGGTTACCGCCACGCATGTGCTGGAAGTGGAGGAAGAGTTTCCGCATTTGGCGCCGATGTCCAAACCTCATCCGATCTCGTATGTGAAAGGATTGCTCGGTCTGGATACGCCGAACAGTGAAGCCGTCAATTTCCCGCTGCCCATCAAAAACGGGGAGGAAGTGCTGATCGTAGGCGATTCCCTGGCCGACTTCCTGGCTGCGCGTGCCATCGGATGCAAGTTTGCCGCCACGTTGACCGGTTTGTCCGGCAAGGCGGCGCGCGCCAAGTTTGAAGAAGTAAAAGCCGACTACATCCTGGATGATGTGCGCGGCCTGCTGGATATTTTGTAAGCGGGCAGAAAGGCAATCCATATAGAGGTGCCGTTCCGGCCATCGCCTGGCCGAAGCGGCACTTTTTTTAGACCAAGCAAGGGGCGAAGGTGTTCGGAAAAAGTCAACATATTGACGAAATGGACGAATAAAAGTATAGTGGAACCGGTGCAGTTTATCAGCAAGATCAGCAAGAAGTCAATATATTGACTAAACGGAGGGTAGATATGGACCATGTAAAAACGGAAATAACCCTGAATTTTTTAAGGATCTCCAACCTGTTGAGTCGGTACGGGGCAAAAATGGTTTCCGATGTTGGACTCAGCAGCATACAGCAATGGGTCATTCTCCGCAGAATTGCGGCCAAGGGGGAGATTTCCATTGGGGAACTGAAAGAAGAGACGCTTGTGACAAAACAGAACATGACGGGGATGGTGGAACGGCTGCAGCAGTCAAACCTTGTGGCGTTGTTTCCAGACCCGCAGGACAAACGGCGCACGCGTGTGAAATTGACGGAGCAGGGCAAACAGGTGTATGAGCGGTTGAAATCGGCGCGCTATGATTTCAATGCGAAAACCTATCATATTTTCAACGACCAGGAGATCGCCGCGTTGAGCAATCTGCTCGAACGGCTGGTCGCGCATTTGAAAGAGGATGAAGGCAAATGAACAACAAGTATTTGATTCTGTTCACCGTCGTCATCGGCGCTTTTGTCGGAAATCTGGAAGCCGTGCTGCCCAATACGGCCATGAGTGTCATGGCGGACAGCCTGGATGCTTCTGTCCATAGCGCCACCTGGATTCTTTCGATTTATACCTTGCTGTTTGCCACATTCATGCCGCTGGCCAGCAAGATTGGCTGGATGATCGGGAATCGAAAACTGTACATCTGGAGCCTGTTGCTGTTTTCGCTTTTCTCCCTGCTTTGCGGCCTGACAGACAACCTGGTGCTGCTCGTCCTTTTCCGGGCCTTTCAGGGGATTGTCATTTCCGCTTGTCTCCCCTGTGCCATGATGATGATCTCCCGACACTTTCAAGCGGAAGAACGAGGAAAGGCAATGGGGATCCTGGGCATGGTCGTGGCCAGCTCAACGGCAATTGGCGCGCCGCTGGGAGGAATCCTGACCGATTCACTCGGCTGGCACTCCATTTTTTCTATTGTGGCTCCTGTGGCTTTCCTGGGCGCCCTGTTCAGTTTGCTGCTCATTCCAAAAGAGAATGTGAACCAGGCGAAGGGCTCATTTGATGGAAAGGGTGCCGTTTTCTTTTCATCGTTTGTCATTTTTCTGATGCTTTTCATCTCAAACGCGGGTAAGGACGGAATCTTTTCGGCAGCAAACGTTGTTTTGGCAATCCTCAGCGCCATCACCTTTGTCGCCTTTCTCAAGACGGAAAAACGGGTGGAATCGCCCTTCATTCCGTTGCAGCTGTTCCGCAATGCATCCTTCAACAGCATTTCCATCAGCCGGGCGCTGCAGATGGCGATGCTGTACGGCGCGCTTTTCCTCATCCCGCTTTACTGGAGCAAGGTTTATCAGCACACGCCGAAAGAGACGGGTCTGGCCTTGTTCCTGCTTCCGATTGTCATCATGCTTTTCTCGCCGATCGCCGGGAACTTCATTGACCGGTGGGGGAGCAAGCGGTTCATGCTGCTCGGAATGGGCTCCGCCTCCCTGGGGGCGCTGGGGCTGACCGTGTTTCCTGGCGATGTCTGGAGTGTCGGTATGACAATCCATTTGATCCTGTTGGGGATTGGATTTGCGATGATGCAATCTTCGGCGATGACTGCCGTGACCCTGGTGTTGCCCAGAGACTTGATGAACGTCGGCGTGGGGATCTTCAACATGCTGACGTTTACGGGAGGCACGATCGGATTGTCCCTCTTTAGCGCGGTCCTTGACTACACGGGATTTCAGTGGGTTTTTCTCCTCATGTTCCTTGCAGGGTTGACCGGATTTCTCGTATCCCTGCGAGCAAATGTGCCTGCAGGCAGAAAAACCCAAAATTAAACATTTGTTTAAAAATGGCTTCAGACATGCAGCCAACGGCCAGGAAACGCTGATGCCAATGGCATCACCGTAAAGCGAGGACAAGGGAATGCGTTTTGGGTAAACAGGAAAAAGCCCCTTTCTGCGCGGTAGAGTGCACCCCTTAAAGTAGACATTGGAAAAACCCCTTGGGATAACCGATG
>ERZ777010.70-NODE-70-length-127460-cov-10.122264_pt1 | contig 127460 bp, 105 predicted proteins | sample MGYA00374963_ERZ777010 | MGnify/ENA primary metagenome ERZ777010 (study PRJEB29309, sample SAMN06268256) | bioreactor metagenome | isolation source: Joint BioEnergy Institute, California, USA | place: USA:Joint BioEnergy Institute, California, USA | collected...
GGGTCAATTCTAAACCGGCGATGGTGGGTCAAAATAAAGTCGGCGTTGACACAAGGATTGATTTCGTGTCGTTCATCTCGTCCACTCCTGCTCTGATGTTTTGGTTTCGTCAACGCCTACGTATACGTGTGCGTTGATGTTGACGTCTATGTAATTGTTTTGAAAATGGTGGAGCGGACGGTAGTCGGATTTTCTGCCTCCTTTCGGACTGAGGACTCGTTTCATACAAAAGAGAAAACCCCTCGTCAGATCAGGACAAGGGGCAAGGTACGTTTAGTGAAGTTGCTTTTTCAGTTGTTCGATTTCTTCTGCCGACAATCCCGTTGCTTTTGCAATCACTTCCACAGACATGTCCATCGCTAACAGGTTTTTCGCTACTTCCATTGCTTTTTGACGTTCTCCTTCAGCCAAGCCTTCTTCTCTGGCCTTCTGCTGCCGAATCTCCGCTTCCCTTACAGCAGCCATCTCATCCAAAATCGCTTTCCGTCGTGACTCGTACTCCACCCACTTCTTCTCGTCACGGCTCAGGTCTTCCCATTCGTCAAACGCCCGTTTCATCACCGGATCTCGCATCGCTATCGCCTCCAATTCCTTGCGAATTTCTTCGTGATCGTCCGCCTCCAGCAGCAGCAACCATCTCTCCAGCTCATTGTCATGCGGATTGACCGCACGCTGTTCCCACTTGTCCATCAGCTTCGGGATCTCCATGAAGTGAATCTCCATCACATCTGTCAACGGAAACTGCTCCTGATCCTCGTACAGGTGGAATGTGGTGTGGAACCGCTCAGTTTCCCGCAGAAAGCGAAAATTGAGGATGTTGATCGTGATCGTCTTCGCCAGTTCCGTGTACGGCATTCCTTTTTGCATTTGGGCCGAGTAGATGCGTGACCAGTAGTACAGGGTACGCTTCTCCATGTCGAACTTGTTCGCCAGCTGAATCTCGATGTTGACGTGCTCCCCCTGTTCTGTCTTGGCGTGGATATCCAGCACGGATGCCTTATCCTCGATGTGTTCCCGATTGATTTCCGGATTGAGGATTTCCACCGAAGAGAGCCGCTTTTCCTTCGGCAATTGGAGCGCGGCATTCAGAAAGGCAAGGAGAATCGGTTCGTTTCCCTCTTTGCCAAACACCTGCTTGAACGCGAAGTCGATCTTCAAGTCCATCAGCTTGGTCACGCCATCACGCTCCCTTCCCCGTCCGTTGTCTGTACTACCATTATACCACCGGATCGCTGTTCAAACACTCCCCGCGTAAACCTCCTTTCGGTCATATTCAGAAAAATAATATATGCTTGATTTTGTGGTCGTTTCGAGTGGGAGGACGTGAAAAAAGAGAGGGGAAAGGGAAAACGTGGGCGGGGAAGAGGGCTTCTGACTACATTCTTTATATTCTTCAGCGAGGGTTCAGAGAGGAGGAAGGAGCACTCCGATTGACTTTTCTGAGGTGCTATTTTCCATTCAGTGATCCTCAGAGTTTTTCAGTAAGAATCGAAAGGATTTTGCAGTAAGCCTGATTGACGGTTCTCAACATGGTCACCGACAGACCGCAAACGCTGCAAATGAAACGGTACAGAGGACCGGCAGTAACAAAAACCGTACAGATCCAGGCGGAGCTGTCGGAACGATTGACGGGCTTCGTGAACAGCACCGGTTACACGGTGAAAGATGTGGTGAATAAGGCCGTGGAGGAGTTTTTGGAGAGGTATGGGGGATAAGAGTCCGAGAGGGCTCTTTTTTTAAAATGAAAAGAAAGAGCCTACCCCTTTCGAGGTAGACCTTTCGACGCTTTTTGCCCATGGTGACAGGCCCCGATCCCTTAACTAAAAAAAGAAGAGCCCAATCCATTGGGCTCTCCCTTTGTAGTTTTTACTCCACGGTAACATCAGCTTGTGCGCCAGCAATATCGGTACCTTCGCCATCTACGATAGCACCAGCTGTTGGGGTAGCGGCAGTAGAAATCACATCATTCGCAACGATGTTGGTAGTCAGGCTACCAGACACAAGAGTGATTGTGAGAGTTTTACCTGCTGTGCCAGTTGCAGCACTCAGGTCATTTGCGGAAAATACTGGAGTTGTACCAGCAAAGCTGATTCCCGCAAAGATAGCATCCAATTCAGCATCGGTTGGTGCCGTAGCCGTAGCAAAACCAGTGTTAACAGCTTCAGAGAAGGTCAATACTAGTTTATCACCAGCATCGTTTCCAAATCCGAGTGTACCAGCATCTTGTACAACAGCTTTTACAAGCACTGGTGCTGCAGCATCAACAGCGGTGATAGCTGCTTTAGCAGCAGTTGTGTTATGTTGTGCAGATGCATCATTAACTGTACCAACTTGGGTTACTTTTGGAGTTGCATCTGTATCAGGAGTACCGCTCTCGTTAAGAATGAGGGTTACGGTAGCACCACTTACAACTACATCTTTAATAGTGTAGCCTTCAACAGTGTAGTCGCTAGCTGTTACAGAAGACTGTTGCAGGTTTTCAGTGTAAACAATATCAATTGCATCAATTTGACCGTCTTTATCGGTATCTTTAGTTGTAATACCGTTGGACGTGATATCCGCTGCAACATAGTCTTTTGCATTGGCGCTAGTCAAACCTGAAGTAATGGTAGATCCAGTGTAACCAAGGGAAGTAGTGATACCACCGCTTCCTACACGGATATCAAAAGTAGTACCGGACAAATCTGTTGGGATGTCTTCGTTAGTCGTGATAGTGATGATACCTTGACCTTTTGCCATATCGTTAGATGCACTTACGCGAGCAAAAGTGAAGTTACCATCGTTATCCACAAACTTAGAAGCGTCAACCGCTGTTACTGTTCTGTTTACACGGAACTCGATAGTGTTCTTATCAAGAACTTTCAAAGAGTTTGCTACTACTGCAACAGCGTCAGTTGTGATCGCAGCGGTAGTGAAGAAACCACCAATTGCGTTACCATTCGCGTCTTTCAAAGCACCAGATACCAGGATATTATCAGTTGTTCCATCCAAGTTAGCAGGTGCAGACGGGAAGGTGATTTCTACTGTTTTGCTGTCAATCTTTGTTACAGAAGAACCAGCTGGTAATGCAGCAGCGCTACCACCGTCGATTTGCAGTTGGTAGTTAGCAACATCAGTCAGACCAGCATCAGACATTGGTTCGCTGAACACAATGCGAACTTTGGTTGCAGTGCTGTTCAGGGACACGCTCTTGATAGTCGGAGCAGTTTTATCTGGTGCAACAAATGTTTTTGTAACTGTAACTAATGCGTTTTGCGCCAAAGAAGTATCCTTAATACCTTGGATCTTCAGGCTGTAAGTACCACCAGTCAATGCTGCTGTAGTCAGACGATAGGTGTTACCAGACTGCAGAACAGCATTTGTTACAGATACAGGATTACCTTCAGCATCAGTCAGCTCATAGTTAGTCAGGGTAGTAGCACCTGTAACTGCTTCACTAAATGTTACATCAACGTGAGTGCTGTCTACATAAGACACGCTTTGAACAGTTGGTGCGGTTGTATCGTTGGTTACTGTGACATCCAAGGTGGTAGCAGCCATTTTGTTACCGAAGTTATCGGTAATTACAGTACCAGAAGGGTTAGTGTATTTGATGTAAAGTTTCACTGTACCAGGCGGGAACGGTTTGGTAGAACCAAAGTTAACTTTCCACTCAGTGTTGTTAGTGCCTGGAACAACAGTAGCAGCCGTACCGTTAACTTCATTGTTCGTGTTGTCATAAGTATGACGGAAGATTACGTTCGCATTATTAACATTTTTTACAGGCTCAGAGAACTTCAGAGTTACAGAAGTTTCTGTAGCAGACTTCACAGTAACAGTTGGTGCAACTGTATCTCCGTCGAAAGTGAAGCTTTTCTCAGCCGTGAGTGGAGCATAACCTGCATAGTCGGTCAGAGTGTTGCTGCTAGGTACAACTTTAATAGTGTGCGCACCAGCTACCAGATCAGAGCTGAGAACTACATCAACTGCGTTTTTATCAGGTACAGCAGTTGCAGAAGCTACTACATAAGAGCCACCGTCAACAACAAAGCGGGCTGGGGCAATATCCAGATCATCTGCTACAGCAGGATCATCGTCATTGCCAGCTGCATCGTAAACTGGCTCAGAGAAGTAAACGCGAAGGGTCTTAGAATCGCGTACTTCAACGGAAGATACTGTTGGGAGAGTAGCATCTGCATACTTGACAGAAGCACTAAAGATAGCAGTCTCTTTTGAACCGTCTGCAGATTTAATTTTGCTTACAACAAGAGTTTTTGCAGTTTCATTTACAAGTGGAGTTGCAAGAGTAATGCGGACGGTCTTACCATCTTCAAGCAATTCTGCAACATCAGAGTTTGCAACCAAAGGAGTTCCATTGATGGAGTATTTGGTTACATCTGTAGCAGAATCCTCGTCAACAGCAGCGCTGAATTTTACTTCAACTTGTTTCAGGTTAATAGCACTTACCGATTCAACTTTCAGCTCTCCCGGTTCTGGCAAATCCGGGTCAGTTGCGGAGTTCCATTCGTCATCGCTGTCTGCGTATTTGAAGGTTTTACCGTTGAAGTCTGCTTTGGAAGCAGGTCTTGTAGCTGCATCCAGTTCAGCCTTGTTTTTCGCAAACAAAGCTTGGGAAAGCGGAGCAACATTTCCGTTTTTATCAACAACCAAGTAAGAGTCTTCTTGGTTGTCCAGAATCTCATTCAGGGCTTGATCAAAATACTTGTCATCCAGGAAAGCGTCAAGGCTGTAATACTTGTTTACTTCTCCTCCGACCAAGATACCAGGACCGGGTACTTGCGCCATAGCAGCGGAAGCCATGCTAGCTACGACAGCGGTCGAGAGAACAGAAAGAACCAGCTTCTTTTTCACGTACTACCCCTCCAGATATAGATAGGATATTGTCCAAGAAACACTGTAAGATCTAAATGCCTAGGCTGTTTGTGTTTCTCTCTTTATTTTTAGAAGAACCATTGAGTGGGAGCAGAGGGGTTAAACCCTCTGCCCCGATCTCAGGACTGATTATTCTTCAATTTCAGGCGCATCTTTTTCGAATTCTTGGGTCTCGCCGTCAAGCGTAACTTCGAAGACAAATTTGTCAGCTTTTTCGGTAGTTCTCAGTTGTACTTTGAACTTACCGTTTTCGCCAACAGTTGTTGTAGCGGTTTTGCCAGCTGCAGTAACTTTTACTTCTGCACCAGGTTGGCCTTCACCCGTTACATCGTAGATGTATGCCAAACCGCCCATCAAAACTGTCGGTTCAATCTCTACGCTGTCTTCATCGACAAAATCATCGCCCGGTAGCGGAGTCGGCTTTTCGCCGCCTTTATCGCCAGTTTGTTTCCAGAAGTTGGAGGTGTCGAGGTTGTCGTCATCGACATCGTCTTCGCTAGCGAGGAAGATGACGTAATCCATGCGTCTTGCATCATTGTCTACGTTGAACAGGATTACGTAATCGCCGTCATCGATGCCGTCAGCAGCTTTCCGGTCGTAAGCGTTGAAGTATACGGTGCTGCTGGTGGTGTAGACAACTTTCTTCTCTTTGCCGTCTTCGGTTACGGCAAGCGTTACGCGGTTTTTGTCCACATCCACAACTTGGCCGATTACCAGGTCTTCGATGTCAGCGTTAGCCAGTTCATCGTAGTTGATCGAGAAGATCTCGAAATCATCTGCGCGGCCAACGACTTCGATTACATCGTCAACGATGATTTCGTTGTTGTTGTTCAGTTGGTAAGCGATGAAGTCACCGCGGCGGATGCCCGCATCGATCAAATCTTCATAGCTGTCGTCCAGTTCGAACTCTTTCTTGGTCAGCGTGCCATCTTCATCCTTGGTAATCAGGGTAATGACATTTTTCTTGCCTTGGCTGCCAAGTTCGAGGACTTGACCGTATTCGTAGTCACCGACCAGGCTGTCGCCGTCAACCACGAAGATGGCTTCCACTTCTTGGTCATCTTCATCCAGGACGTAGTAAACCGTCAGATCATCCTCGTCAGCGATGTCTTCCCAATCGAGGATTCTCGGTTTCTTCAGTTCCGTACGCTTGCTGCCTTCGATATCGCCAGTCATGTCGAAGATGGCGGTATCGCTGGTGATTTCATAGTAGGTGTCTCCGATTTTCAGAAGCTCGTCGTCTTCGTCAGCAGCGTCATCCCAATCGCCCACGAAGAGCTCAGGGCTGTCGTTCAAAACTTCAACCTTGGTAGCATCTCCGTCTTTGTCCAGCGTTACTTCCAACAGCACAGGGTTGGTCTTGCTCGGAACAAAGAGGTCTTCGATGAGGTCTTCATCGATTTTCTTGCCGTCGGTGTACTTGATATCGTCAGCTTCGATGGTGATTTTCACCTTCGCGCCTTTTTCGGAGTAAACGGTGAAGTTCCACTCATCTTTGTCATAGACAGCTTCCTTGATGACGATCGCTTTGAATTTGCGGTCGGTCAGGTCATCGCTGGTTTCAATGTGACGGACACGGCCAGCTGCATCCAGGTACAGTTTTACTTTTTCTCCGTCCAAGTCACGCAGGATGTCTTGGTTTTTCGAAGTGATTTCCGTGACATCGTCGTTCTTGTCTTCGGAGTAAGTAGCACCGTTTTTCACGCGGTAGGATTCGCCGTTAACCACCAGACGATGGTCGGAGCTGTTGCGGACGTTGACGCGTTCCACTTCACCTTCGACGACGTTGCGGGTAGCAATGATAACCAGCTTGTCGTCTTCACCATCGGAGTAGTACACGCTGTATACGTCCATCGGTTTGAGGTCAGCCAGCGTAGCCGGTTCGTTGTTGAGCAACACGATGAAGTCTTTGCCTTCATCCAGGTCTTTCAGTTCCGTGAAGCTCTTGCCGTCGATGTTCTTGATCTTCTTGTCGTTGGAGATCTTTTCAATTACGGCAGAACCGTATTTTACGCCGGTTTCCTTCTTGTTCTTGGTGACATCGTCAATGATGTGGATGTAGCTGATTTCGTTTTCATCGTTCAGAACGATTTTTACGTAGTAGTCCTCTTCCGATTCGATGATGTCAGCCAGCGCATCCAGCAGATCATCGTCGCTGTCGTTGGCAAGCGGGTTGTAGTTGTAAGTAATCTTGGTATCTTTGTTGAATCTGTAGGATTTGCCGGAACCGTCGAGAACGATCTTCAGGTCATCCAGATCTTTGACGCTGTCCAGGTCGGAAGCATCGCCGCGCATGTCTTTGCCTTTGAATTGGAAGGTATCGATGCGGTCTACGATGACTTCTTCCGCAGTGGAAGCTTCCATCCATACGACCGTGTTTTCCACGTCGTCCTTGATCCACACTTGTACGTGTTGACCATCGAAGTCGTTCACGTTGATGCCGTCAGCAACCTTGAACTTGGTGTTGCCGCCCAGGTCGGCGTTGCGGCCGGACAGTTTCACTTCGTTTGCTTTCAGTTCGGCCAGACCGGTTGTCGGCACGAGGCTTACGAACGGCAGGTCGTTCACGTCTCTGTTCGGCGTGTCGTGAGCCCATTCCATGTCGCGAACGATCACGTTCAGATATTTGGTCAGCAGCGTTTCGTTGGTGACTTCGTAGCGAACGTCAGTGCCGTATGCGACTTGTTCCATCAAGTCAACGCGCAGAGCGTTGTCCAGGAACTTGAAGATGTCGCCGCGGGTAGCAGGAGCGTTCGGGTTGGAAATGGTTTTGGCAACCCCCAGTTCGGACGCTTTTGCCAGGAAGCCGTTCGGCCATTCACCTTTCACAGCCGGCTCATGACCCAGCGCGCGAATGATCATAGTGATCGCTTCAGCGTAAGTAACTTGGTTTTGCGGTTTGAAGGTTTGATCCGGGAAACCTTTGATGATTTCTTGACCAGCTGCCACGTTTACAAAACCGGCGAACCAGTCAGAAGCGTTAACATCTTTAAAGTTGGATTGGAATTGCGCCAATTTCGCGCCTTGTTCCAGTCCGCGAGCGCGCACAACCAGGGTAGCGAACTCTGCGCGAGTGATGGTTCTGTCCACGCCGAAGTCGCCGTTGCCGTAACCAGCAACCAGGCCCAGTGCTTCGAGGCGTTTCACAACTTTTTCAAGATCAGCGTCCATTGCAGGAGCTGCTACTTCTTCATCTTCAACAGCTTCTACAGTTTCTTCTACGGAAGCTGCGGTATCTTCAGGTGTCGTTGCTTCCTCAGCAAATGCCATAGGCGCAACAGAGAGTGCCAGTGCACTGGCCAGTACGCTGTTAACAACCTTTTTCATAACCTTGTGTTCTCCTCCTCTAGGGTTAACAAATTGATCTTGGGGAAAATTCGTCGTTAATCTATCTTTCTCTTTAAAGCCCGAATCCTGCAAGCGCGTGTCACCTCCTTTCGCAGGTTCGCGCTTCTCTACTTGTTCTTGTAAACTGCTAGTAAATTCTGTATTGGCAAAATCGAACAATCACTAGTGTAACACAGTTGCAAGGATTCGTGAATCTTTTTCCGTCAATTTCCCCCGCAATTGCTGTGACATCCTATTAAACGCCTTAACACAGCAAAAGTTGCGGTGCTTGCGAAAAAAAGTTTGTGTATTTTTTGTGGTCGCACGCACTCGGATTATGTATCAGTGACACCCGCCACAAACCGTATTATAGGGGAGGATGGCAGGGATGTCACTCATGAACCTTTTTCCAATTCCGGTCAAATCCTTGCAGATGTTTCCTTAATTTCCTAATGCTGTTTCAAAGTTCACAACAGCCAGATTGTAGTTCTGGATGGCGCGTTGGTACTGGTTCTCGCGGTTGGACAGTTCCTCCTCCGCCTGGATCACTTCCAGGGTCGTGGCCAGCCCGTTTTCGTAGCGAAGGTTGGTCAGACGGTAGCTCTCCGCAGCGGAATCAACCGCTTTTTTCTGATACTCGATCGCTTTCAGCGCGGAATTCAGGTTGTAGTAAGCCTGTGCCACTTCCTTGGCAATGGCCCGCTTTTGCTGGTCAATCGCCAGTTTGGCGGCATCCACGTTGTTGCGGGCGATTCGTCCCTGATACGTCGACAGCGCCGAGTACTTCTCAATCAGTTTCACGTTCAGTTCGGCCAGTTCCAGTTCACCCTCGACCCGCTGCACTTCCACCCGGTTGGCAATGGCTTGTTCCTGGGCCTGTTCCAGCGTCAGGGAGATGGGAGCCGTTTGCTTGTTTTCCGCTACAATCTTCCATTGTTTGTGCAGATCCACGCCCAGGAAGTCGTTCAGATTCATCCGCGCCACTTCCACCGCGCTTTCCGCCGACACCAGGGCCGCCTGCGCGCCTGCCACGCCCATCTCCGCCTGCAATACGTCTGTCTTCGCCTTGGTCCCGACGTTGAAAGCCGCCTGCGCCACTTTCAGCTGCTGCTTTGCCCTCTCCAGGCTTTTCTTTTTCAGGTTGAGGTCGTCCAGGGCGTAGACGAGGTCATAATACACCTGTTGCGCGCCAAGCTTGATCTTGTTCTCCGTTTGCTTCAGCTGCAGCGCGTTCAGTTTCTTGTTGATATCCTGCCGCGCCTGGGTTACGTATTTGGCCTGCGCGGTATCGAGCGATTCGATCACGTCTTCGGGAATGTCCGCAGAGGTCGGGTAGGACAGCCTGTAGTTGATGTCGGCGTTTTCCTTCTCAAGGCGGGCATTGACCAGCGTCACGTTTGTCTGGAGCGCCTGCTCGATCGCCTTCTCCAGCGTCAGCTCCTCAACGGCATCATTTGCCGTTTCTTCTTCCGTTGCCGGCGCGGTTGCAGATGCCGGCGTCTTTGCCTGTGCCGCCGTTGCCGAATTCGCGTTCGCGGCACTTTGCGCTTCCGCGGCCGCTTTCTGATTGCCGTTTGCGGTATGTTCCTCCGTGTTCGCGGCGTTGTCCGCCTGGGCATTGGCATATGCGGACAAGGCGCCTGCGCCGATCGCCGTGGTCAAAACTGCCGCCATTCCAAGCTTCAGCCACTTTTTCGTCGAGTATGGAAAGTTCATGTGTTCCACTCCTTTTCGCCTGGCATATCCTACAATTTTTCCATCATCACTATAACACAGAAAAATGTTTCGTACACGAAAAATCAAGAGGTTGTCAACATTTTACATCTTCCTTTTGGGCTTGCCGCACGGCGGCGGTCCGGCTGCTTGCTCATTCGTGCACGTGACACTTTTCCCGGCAGCCTGCCACGAAAATGCGTCGATTGCATCTCAGGATTCGCGAACCGTTTTCCTCCATGCTATTCTTTTGGTGAGGTGAAGAAACCATGCTGCAACAGTACAAGACAGTGGCCGGCTACGGAGAAGACGAAATCGTGATTGAAAAGTCCCGCTTTATCGGATATGCGCAAAGAGTGACGACGGAAGAAGAAGCGGCAGCTTTTATTGCCATGATCAAAAAGAAACATTGGGACGCGACCCACAACTGTTCGGCCTTCGTCATCGGGGAAAACGATCAAATCCAGCGTTCCAGCGACGACGGCGAGCCCAGCGGGACGGCAGGCAAGCCGATTCTGGAATGCATCAAGAAGAACGGGGTCAAAGACACCGTCGTGGTGGTGACCCGCTATTTCGGCGGCATCAAGCTGGGCGCGGGCGGGCTGGTGCGCGCCTATACCGCCGGCACGGTCATCGCCCTGAAGGCGGCGGGAATTATCGTGCGCAGCCTGCACCAGCGGATTTCCGTTCAGGTGGACTATCCCTGGTGGGGAAAGCTGGAGAATGAGCTGCGGATCGGGCAATACCGGGTCGCGGGAACGGACTTCACGGACAAGGTGACGGTGCACGTACAGATCCCGGAAGGAAAGCAGGACGATTTCATCGCCCGGATGATCGACCTGACAAACGGGCAGGCCGTGGTCACCCTGGGGGAAAAGGAGTACGTCGAGCTGCCTGTGGAGGCCGTGGGAAACGAGGAGTAATGGATGACTTACGAAAAAAGCTGAAGGGCATCATCGCCGCTTCAGCTTTTTTCCATGGCCAGATTGTCTTGCGCCACATCAGGACTTCGGCAGTTTTTTCAGCTGTTGCATGATGCGAATGGTAATGACTGCCATTTCCGCACGCGTCAGATCCCCTTTCGGATTGAAGCGATAGGTTGGCTTTTGCGCATTCGCGTTATTGGGTTCGCCCGTCATGATCTTGGCTTTGGCCACTGCCAGGACGGAAGGTTTCGCGTAATACCCCGTCAGTTGGGCATCCGTAAACATTTTGCCCAGCGATTTGTCTGCCGCTTCCGGCGTGCCCAGTTTCAGGTTCAGGGCACGGGCAATCATGACGGCTGCTTCTTCACGCGTCAGGTACTCGTCCGGAGCAAACCGTCCAACGCTCTTGCCCCGTACGATGCCGGCGCGTGCCGCCGTTTCGATGTACTCGTATTCGTAGTCCCAATCGTCCGTGCTCGGATGGACGTCGCGGAACGTGGGCGCGGTCGGCTCGCCTCTGGAGTTGTACGGCCCCGCATTGATCGGCAGGTCGAGCGCCTTGACCAGCATGGTCGCAAACTCGCCTCTGCGGATCTTCCTCTCCGTGCCAAAGCCTTCACCCGGCGCTTCCTTCATAATCCCTTTGGCGTAAAGGGTTTCGATTGCGTCGCGCGCAAACGGATGATGAATCACATCCGAGAACGTTTCGCGGGTCATCATCACCATGTAGTAACCGAATCCTTCAAACGGCACCGTAATCGTCTGCTTCGACGTGTTTACGACACCGCCGAGATTGAACCACTCGTCACCGTTGTTGTAAAAGACGGTGAGCACATTGTTGGCGGCATTGACGATGGAAGAGTCATACTTGATGGTGACCGTACCTTGCTTGCTGGGCACGAGATTGTACTTCCAGCGTTTGACAAACGGTTTCATCCTGACATCATTGACGGTTCCATCGAAGTACGGATCACGGCCGCCCGGCGCGCGCTCTTCATCTTCGTCCTCATCGGCTGGCGGCGCATTCCCCGCGTCTACATAGTAGAGCGGGCTGGCGTAGTTGAAATCACGCGACGAAATGCCGCCCAGGACAGACTCCATCTTATCGCGCAGGTTATCGTCGTCCAGCACCACGCGTCCGTTGGTGCGATCCGCGATCCCGAAATAGAGCGGCACATCGGTAAAGATGTCGCGGGAAGGAGTATGAACCTCCGAACCTGCGCGCTCGCCATTCGGCGCCAGCAGTACCGTACCGCTCGGGAACTTCAGCTCAAAGGACTTGTCAAATACGCTGAAGGACGTCTTCTTGCCCAGCGTGTCCCGGTATTCCGCCCCGCCTACCGACGAGTTGAGGTTGTAGATTTTGATTTCGTCATTGTACTTGTTCGAACCAAATTCCACGGTGAATTTGATCGTGTTCAGACCCGCCTTCAGCGAGACAGTGGTTTCGAACACGTAGTACGTTTCCGGAACCAGTTTGCCCGTATCGGAATCGTATTCAAAGTCGGGTTCCGTCGTATTGTAGGCAACGGCTTCGGTTTTGCCGAACAGCACCTTGGTCGCATTTTCCGCAAAAATCCGGATTGGAACGGAGTTGCTGTTCACCGTGATGTACTCCGCATTTTCCGGTTTTGTCGGAGACAGCACGGTCCAGGCCTGAGTTTCCTGCTTGATGGTGATCGTGTGGCGCGCCACGACGGAGCCTTGCGTTACCTCAATTTGATAGCTGGTGCTTCCGCCTTTGGCCAGCGTCAGCGGGAACAGTTTCAGGCGTTTTTCCAGGTCTTCCCTGGTCAGACCCATGTCTTCCAGTTCACCGAGCAGTTCCCTTCCGTACTGCTTCGCGCTCATCTCCGCAGAGAAAGAGAATTTGCCCTTGATATCCTTGCTCTTCGAGAAGTTGGTCTCATCGAAGATTTGTCCCAGATCCGAAGTGTTTCCCTTGATCGCTGCGTCGCGCGATTTGACGTAGTCGGAATCGTTGGAGAGGAATTTCCAGTCGCCGGAAGAGTTCTGCAACCTGTATGCCGCGATGACATTGCCGTCCTTCTTCACCGTGACAATGGCCCCAGCTTCCACGTCCTTCACGTCAAACGACAGTTCGCTCAGGAAATATGCCGATGTGCTGTACGCCGCATCGCTGGAAGTCTTTTTCAGTTCAACTTCATCGTTTTTCCCCTGGATCACTTTCAGGGTAACATCTTCGATCTTCGGCGTGCGCTCCGTATTGTAGAGAATGGTGTACGTGAACTTCACGCTCGGATCGTTTTTCAGGGTGAAGACGAGGGTGTTTGTCCCCTGGTTGAATTTCCACTTGTTGTTGGTGTCGACAAACTGATTTTTGTTGATAAAAAAGTCCACAGCGTTGTCATTCGGGTCCTTGTCGGCGATGGAATAGGTGATTCCTTCACCATTCAGGGTGATTTCCATTCCATCCGTATCGGCCAGATTGTAGTTGTACAGCTTCCCTTCAAACCGGTTGCCGTCCATCACAAAGTTGGACACATTCGAGTCGGTGATCTCCAGCGTGCCGTCAATCACCTTCGTTTGGCCGGACGCTGTGTAGTAGAACAAGAGCGACGGTGCGACTTCCTGTTTCAGCACGAAGGAAATGGCTTCTTCCTTATTCTCTGAAGTCGCCGGATCCGTGTATTTGTATACAACCTTGACCGTCGTCTCATTCGCCGGGAGTTTCGGGAATTCAAGCACAATCGTGTTGGCTGCGCTGCCCGGCTTGAACACATAATCCTTGCCTGCTCCCTCTTGTTTCAATGTGTTGTTGACATACACATCGAAATTGGCAGCGGCGATCGTCATGTTAATGGCTTCAATTTCCAGTTTTGCCGGCAGAACATTGACAACGTTGACACTTCCATCTGTTCGGATGGGAATTGAAACATTGCTGGTCGAAACGTTTGTCACTTTCCCAAAACGCGGAGCGGAATCGCTCTTGTAGACAAACAGATACGCGTAGTTTTCCACCGTTACGGTGTTGATGACGTTGGTCGTGCTGCCGGAATTCTGTTTTTGCGTTTTGTACGTAACCGTCAATTCATAGGTTTTGTCGTGCTGCAGCACACTGTTTGGAATTGTTCCGCTCACCTTGTACAGCTTGTACTGGGAGGACAACCCACTGTTCGTGACCGGGGTGAACACAGCGGCCAAAGGATCATCATTCAACAGCAGGGAAAGCGTATTTTCTCCTTTTACTTCCACGACCTTTGCCGTGCTCACGTTTCCGGCCTGGTCAACCGCATAGACCGTCAGCTTGTCCCCTGCGACCGCCGAAGAGACGGGAACGGAAAACTCCCGGATTCCCGGCGACACTTCATCTCCGTTTGCCGTCGCTTGTCCGAGAACAACCGAGCCTTTTTTGACGTAGACCGTCGCATACGCTTCCGTTTCCCCCGTGATGACGTTGTCCGCGACGGTAATGGTGGTCGTGTCGAGGTCAACATCCGGAGGTGTCGTGTCCGAGCTGGTCGGCGGTGCAAGTTGAACCGTCACGGTCGTCTGCGCACTGCTTCCTACGGAATCCGAAGCCGTTACCGTCAGCACCGTATTGACGGGAAGCGTTGTCCCCAAATTCACTGTGAAGCTGCCGTCCGCATTTGCCGTGGCGCTCGCAGACACGCCTCCGCCCGTGACTGTGACAGTTGTTCCCGCTTCCGCATATCCCGTTAGGGTTGTATCGTCACTATCGATCGGATTGACGTCCGGTGGCTCGGGAGCAGTGGCGTCAGTACCTGGAACTGTCACTACTTCTGCAGCACTGGTATTCCCGGAAGAATCCGTTGCGATTACGGAAAGATTGGTTCCTTCCGGCGCGTTGCCCAAAGGAATGGTAATCGTGAACATGCCCTGCGGAGATGCACCGCCGGCAACGGCAACCGCCGACCCCAAGCTTCTGGAGCCGACCTTGACGGATACGGTCGAATCTTTTTCCGCGTATCCTGTCACCACTACCGACGAACCGTTGATTGATGCGCTAAGATCAGTCGGTTTGTCAGGCGCCACCTTGTCTTGAACGGTAACTTTCGCGGTCGGGCTCGCATTTTTCGCGGCGTCGACAGCCGTTACAATCAATTCTTCCCCGGTCAGGTCGGCATCGATGACCACTTGGAAATTGCCGTCATCGTCCACGGACTTGCTCGGATAAGTTTTCGTCGAGGTTGCAACCGTAATCTCGGATTGCGCTTCCGCTACACCCGTTACAATCGTCTGTACTTTGCCCCCGACCACTTCCGCCGACGCCGCAAGGTCCGCCGGCGCTGCCGGAGCGGTGGTGTCCTGGATGTTTCCGTCCAAAATCGTAGAACCTGATTGAACTTTCAGCAGAAGTTCCCCTGTGATGGTAAAGTCCTTGCCGTTTTCGGTTTGAATCAATTCGTTTCTCGCAGGCGGAACCTTGGTCAGCGAGGTAACCGGTTTTGGCGTACTGCTCGTGTTTTCCTCCAGCTTTACGTTGTAAAACTGGTCGCCCCGGCCTTCCACGTTGCTCGAAGAGGTCACGATGATGGAGCGGTTGACCAGCCCCACTTCCTTGTTCCGGCTGTAGGCGGTGATGTCCAGCTGGTTCAACCCCAGCACGACATCCATTTCAATGGAAAACCGGCCGGAACTGTCTGTCCTGTCGCTGAACTTCTCCCCCGTGGTCCTGTTGGTCACGGTGACATTGGTCGCATTCACCGCTTTACCGGAAAGCTCCACATTGAGGCTGCGCGTGGAAACTTCCACAACCGTCGGATCCGATTCGAGATAGACGTTTTCCACCCTCAAATCGGAGAAGATCGGCGTGTTGTTGTACTGCACGTAAATGGTGGCCAGATCCGTATTCGCATTGTCATTTCGATACGAGAACGAGATCTTGTTTACGCCCGGAAACAATTCAATATTGCGGAATATGAAGGTCCGGGTCGACGCATCGATCTCCGGGCGGTCACTGCTCGTGTCATTCGGCTGGTTTCCGCTGAGCGACGTGACCTCGTAGCGCAGGTCCTCCCCGTTTACATCCACCGGATATGTACCTTGAATGGTGATTTCAGACGAATAGTGAATGTAGGGGTTCGACGGACTGGTGTTGTCGGGGATGCCGATGAACGTCAATCCCCCTGCCGCATGCGCAGTGCCAATACCAAACGGCACAACCGTCGTCACCAGCAAAAGAAAACATAAAATTGCTGAAAACCATCCGGCTCTGCCAAGTAAGTTTCGTCGCACTTGTTTCACCCTCTCCCAAATAGTGTTAGGTCATGCTCTCGTCTTTTACTTTATCGGTATATCCCGCTGTGAAATTTAGGATGAATTGGGCTTCCCGGCAAAGAAAACCCCTTCCCGGAACGAGCGTCCAGGAAGGGGCGAAGGATTTTCAAAATTTTCTTAATGGCTCCGTCTATCCGACGCCTTCATTTTCAAGCGCCGGTAGATGTTGAGCAGCGGACGGTGCCGGCGGCTTACCAGCCCGACGATTTCCGTGGCCAGGTGCGTGATGATCAGCAGACAGACCATCACAATCAACGTGGTCCACTTCGTCGTCTTGGTGAGCAGGATCGCCATGCTGCCGAAAAACAGGCTGATGCCGTAGATGACCAGCACAGTGGCGCGGTGTGACAGCCCCATGTTCAGCAGGCAGTGGTGCAAATGCCCCTTGTCCGGGCTGGAAATCGGCTTTTTGTTGACAATCCGGCGAACGATGGCGAAAAAGGTGTCCCACAGCGGAACCCCGAGCACCACGATGGGAATAATGAAAGAGACAAACAGCGCCTCTTTGAATCCCATGACGGAGATCGCCGCCAGGTTGAAGCCGAGGAACAGCGAACCGGTGTCGCCCATGAACAGGCGGGCCGGGTGAAAGTTGAAATACAGAAACCCGAGAATCGCGCCAAGCAGGACAAAGCAGTAGACGGCAACGGAGTGATCGCCCATCTGCAGCGCCATGACCAACATGGTCGCGGTGGCAATCGCGGAAACGCCCGCCGACAAACCGTCCAGTCCGTCAATCAGGTTGACTGCGTTGGTCACGCCGACGATCCAGAACAGCGTAATCGGGATGCCCAGCCAGAAGAGCCAGCCGCTGCTGAAATCAATGCTGCCCTCGTACGGCAGATTGACGACACCGATCTTCAGCCCAAACGGAAACACGACGATCAGGGCAGCCGCCAGCTGTCCCATTAATTTCATCTTGGGGGAAAGCTGGAACTTGTCATCCAACATGCCGACGAGCATGACGACGGTGCCGCCGATGAATACCCCCAGCATTTCCGGCCTTTCGGCAAACGGCACGAACAGGAAGAACGCGACCAGATACCCCAGGTAAATAGCCAGCCCGCCCATTCGCGGCATGATTCGCGTGTGGACCTTGCGCTGGTTCGGAGTGTCAACCGCTCCCACTTTTACTGCCAGTTTTTTTACAAATGGTGTGGCAACAAATGCTACAATCAACGACGTCAAAAATCCGAACAAGAACGTAGACATCGGATGACTCCTCTCTTGCGGGCGCTCTAGGAGCGTGTTTTCCATTTTTCTGTCAGGACAGTCCAGACAAAGCGCGGAATCGCCAGCTGCCGCCTCCAGCGGGAAGGGGTGACAAGCAGCCGGTACAGCCACTCCAGGTTCAGTTTCTGCCAGATGAGCGGCGCCCTTTTGACCTTCCCGGAAACGACATCAAAACTGCCGCCCACCCCCATCATCAAGGTGGCCCGCAGACGGCCGCGGTAACGGGCGATCCATTCATCCTGCCGGGGAGCGCCCATCGCCACAAACAACAGCTGCACGTTCTTCGCGGCAATTTCCTGTACGATTTGCTCTTCTTCCTCCTGACGAAAATATCCGTCCCGATATCCGACAATCCGCGCTCCCGGATAGCGGTTATGAAGCTTTTCCGCCGCCAGCCGCACCACATCGGGAGCCGCGCCCAACAAATAGACGTTCCACCCGCGCTCATCGGCCCGGGCCATCAGCGCTTCCATCAACTCTACACCGGTAACGCGCTCCGTGATCGGCTTGTGCGTCCAGCGGGCGGCGTAGACGATGCCAATCCCGTCCGGCACCACGTAGGCTTGTTCCAGCGTGGAGCGAAAAAACGGATTTCCCCGGGCAAGCATGACCACTTCCGGATTGGCTGTAATCACATGTGTCTGCTCGCCTCTTTCGATCAGCTCTGTCAAATGGTTTACGGTTTCGTCGAAGTTGCGTGTCGAAAAGGGAACACCCAGTATATGTGCAACCGGTCTGGTCATTTTGTTTCACCTTCAATTACGATAAACGCTGTGGACTTGCAAAAGGTTGCTCCCTGCCATTTTATATGAAACGCCCGGCTCCTTCAAGAAACTTCCTCAGGACTGATTCAGCCGTCTGGCTTTACGCGTTGGCCGGGACAATCGCAAACATCAATTCTCCTTCGGCCACAACCTTCCCGTCCACCAGCGCCGTTGCCCGGCCTTTGCCCACAGTTCCGCGCACGCGGGTCAATTCCACTTCCAGCCGGAGCGTATCGCCCGGTTTCACCTGTTCCTTGAATCGAAAACCGTCGATTCCTGCGAACAACCCTATTTTGCCCTTATGTTCCTCCAAACTCAACATGGCAACCGCCCCCACCTGGGCCAGCGCTTCCACGATCAACACGCCGGGCATGACCGGGTAACCGGGAAAATGCCCTTGAAAGAAGGGCTCATTGATGGTCACGTTTTTCAGGCCGACCGCCCGCTTCCCCATCTCCAGCTCGATGATTCGGTCCACCAACAGGAAGGGGTACCGGTGCGGGATGATGACTTGAATTTGTTCACTGTTCAATGGCGCTTTCACTTCCACAAACATCGCTCCTTTTCCATAACATCACCAGGCTTGTCCGCGCATGAAGCGCAATGCGCGAACGGAAAATAAGACCACCACCCGCTTTGCGCCGATGCGAAAAGCGGGGTTCAAATAAAAGGAGCACTTCCTTCCCTTCCCGGAAGTGCTCTTTTACCCGTTCAGTCAGGAAGGGACCCGGTTCAACAAACGGGCCTTTACCAGATAGATGGCACTCGCCAGAAACGAGAAAGCGATGACCGACCACAAGATCGCCTCGCTGTAGGGATACCGGTACATCACCAAGGGAATCACCATGTATAAGAGAACGGTAGTCATCTTTCCGAAGATGTTGGCCGGCACGGTTTTTTTTCCGCGAAAATGGAACACCGCCCCTGTCACGATCATCGCCGCATCGCGGGCAATGAAAAACAGGGTCGCCCACAGGCTGATCCGCTCCGTAATAAAAAATGATGCGATCACCGACATCATCATCAGTTTGTCCGCCAGAGGGTCCATCATCACCCCAAAGCTTGTCACCATTTTATATTTTCTTGCGATATATCCGTCAGCTATATCCGTCAATCCCGCCAGCATGAGAATGGCCAGCGCAAATTCCAGATGAAAGGGCTGGGCGGAAAAAAAGACAAGCAGGTACAAAGGGATCAGAGCGATTCGAAAGATCGTCAGCACGTTGGGAAGATTCACGGAAATCCCTCCGTATCGAAAACTTCACTTCCTCTTGCAGCCGCTCGATCTATTATACTCTGCGGACAAACTGAACAACAAGTCCCGCCCAAAAGGCAGGCAGCCCAAACCCTTGCCGGTCCGGAGCTGCCCAATTCTTCGATGACGGTCCTTGCTATGTGTCGGCGAAAAGCAGATCATACATGTGTTTGTATGTACCCAGGTCAAACACTTCGGACACCGGCTTGTTTCCGAACACGCCGTATCCGATCATGAGACCTGCGATCAGCGAGAAGAACAGCAGGAATGGGACAAGCATTGCCTTTGCGAGCACAAACGGCCACCCGCCGCCCCTTCTGGAGCGTTCGCGCTGCTTGCCCTGTTGGCTTTCCCGGGGGATGCGCGGCCGTTCCTTTCCTTGACTCATGTGCTGCCCTCCTCATGATCGAATTTCATCAACTGCGGATCGAGTTGGCGATGCCCATCATCTGATCCGTGATCGCGATCGCGCGCGCATTCAGCTGGTAGGCGCGCTGAATGTTGATCAACTGGGACATTTCCGTCTGCAGCTGGACGTTGGAAGTTTCCAGCGCTCCCTGACGCAGTTTGGCGACGCCGCTCTCCCAGGAAAGCCGGTAAACATCAGCCGGATTCTGATTTCCGTCCATGCCGGCGTCATACAGATTGTTGCCCACCTGCTGCAGCTGGTCCGGGTTGTCCACCTTCCAGACGCCCACGCGCTCATACGTGTCGTTGCCGTTGACGCTGACGTAGCCGTCCGGGGAAACCGCAAATTCCCTTACTTCTTCCTCCGGAATGAGCAACGGAGCGCCCAGTTCATTGGTCAGGTAGTAGCCTGACGAATTCACCAGGACAAACCCGCCGTGGTATGCGCTCTCTTCCAGGTGAAACGCCCCGTCGCGGGTGAAGCGAAATTCCTCCCCCAGCGAAGCGCCGTTGGCGTCACGGATTTCCCGCGAGACCAGGAAAAAGCCGTCGCCTTCAATCATCAGGTCCGTGGGAACGTCCGTCTGCTTCATGTTTCCTTGCGCCATATCCAGCCGGGTCAGGCCGAGCCGCACCCCGCTTCCCAGCCGCAAACCTGCCGGCGTGTTGCGGTTTTGCGCGTCTTTGGCCGGTTGCTTGTTCATCGTATCGGCGAGCAGTTCGGAAAAGCTGGAGGAGCGGCGTTTGTAGCCGACCGTCTCCAGATTGGCCAGGTTGTTCGCCGTTGTGTCAAGCGCTTCCTGAATGCCGCGAAGCGCGGATGAAGAAATGTTCAACGATTGCATTGCCTGTCAGTCCCCCCTTGGGTTAACCGTTTACCCGTCCGATTTCATTGGCGGCCTTCTCCAGCGTTCCGTCGATCGTCGTCAGCACGCGCTGGTTGGCTTCATAGGCGCGAAGCACGCTCATCATGTCTGTCACCGTTTGCGCCGGGTCCACGTTGGCGCGTTCGATCCAGCCCTGCTTCGTGCCGTAGCGTCCGGCAATCCGCGGTACATCGTACTCCCCTGCCGCCAGCGCTGCCTGGTCTTCCGCTTCCGCTTCCTCAAGTGACACCGGCTGCCCGTTTCCTTCCCAGCGGAAAATGCCCGTGCCTTCCCGCACCAGTTGCAGCGGATTGGTGACCACCGCAAGCCCCAGCCGCTGGTTGTTCAAAGCGATCAGCCCCGGGTTGTCCGGATCCGCGCTTTCGTACATCAATTCCCCCGCTTCGTTGATGACCAGACGCTGTGCCAGGTTGTCACCTTCCTCACCGATCACGCGAATCGCCATGTTTTGGTTGTCCAGCACGTAATAGCCGTCCGCCGTCACCAGGTAGCCGTCGGCATTGACGGTCCAGCTGCCGTTGCGGGTATAGCGGATGTCGTCCTGCTGCGCCGGCTGGGTGGGGTCATCCAGTCGGGCAACGCTGAAGAAAAGCCGCCGTTCGTTCCCCTGCTCATCAGGCTGCAGGTTGTCCAACAAGGCGACGTCATGGCGATTTCCCGTCTCCGCGATGTCCCCCTGCCGGAAAATCGGAATCGCTTCCGACATGTAGACGCCGGTGTTCAGTCGGCCGATGACGGGAGCTTGTCCAGGCAGCGAAGGCATTCCTTTGATGTCCGGCCCTTCCTGGTCGCGGATGCGCGAAATCAGCTGTTCGTCAAACGCCCGCATGACGCCGACATCTTGTTTAAACCCCGGCGTGTTGATATTCGCCAGATTGTTGGCCAAAGCTTCCTGTCTTTGCTGCAAGGCAAACATCCCGGATGCGGATGTGTACAACCCTCTAATCACAAGCCACTACCTCCATAGTTTCTTCTCATCCCGCTGAATCGGCGCCTTGTCCAAATACTCCAGCATGATGCCTGTCCCTTTGGCAACGCACATCATCGGTTCATCGGCCACGAGGACTGGCACTTTCAGTTCTTCCGAAAGCACCTGGTCGATGCCGTGCAAAAGGGCTCCGCCGCCAGTCAGGAAAACTCCTTTATCAATTATATCGGCAGAAAGTTCCGGAGGTGTTCGCTCCAAAACCGATTTTGATGCTTGTACAATGGCAGCAACTGACTCAGCCAGGGCTTCCTGGACTTCATGGGACCGGATGGAAATCGTCTGCGGCAAGCCGCTGACCATGTCTCGTCCCCGTATGTCCATTTCGTCCTGGCGTCCGCCGAATACGGTTCCAATTTGAACCTTTATGTCTTCCGCTGTCCGTTCCCCAATGAGCAGTTTGTATTTGTTTTTTATGTACCGCATAATGGCAACGTCAAATGAATCGCCTGCTACCTTGATCGAGGAGGACGTGACGATATCGCCCATGGAAAGCACCGCTACGTCAGTCGTACCGCCGCCAATATCCACTACCATGTTGCCTGACGGCTGAAAAATGTCCATGCCGGCCCCTACCGCAGCTACTTTCGGCTCCTCTTCAATGTATACCAATTTCGCTCCGCCGCTCCGTTCGGCTGCTTCCCGAATTGCCTTCTTTTCCACGGAAGTGATGTTTGTGGGGCAGCAAATCAGGATGCGCGGACGGGCAAAAAAGCTTTTTCCTCCGATTTTGGAAAGAAAATGCTTCAGCATGGCCTCGGTAATTTCAAAATCGGCAATAACACCTTCGCGCAAAGGTCGGATCGCCACGATGTTTCCCGGAGTACGGCCCACCATGCGATGGGCTTCATGTCCAACGGCCAATACCTTTTTGGTTTGATTGTCAATTGCCACCACGGATGGTTCGTCCAGGACAATCCCTTTGCCTCTGACGTAAATCAGGACATTGGCCGTCCCCAAGTCGATCCCGATATCTTTGCCAAACATGTAAGGTCCTCCCTGTTTCCGGTTCATTTTAACTAATAATATCATAGGTGCTTCTTTGTGAGAGGACAAGAAAAATTCTTCTTACAGGCTTCCCTCCTGCTCGACGCGCACCTTTTTGCTGCGCCGCTTGTACTTGATCTTGGTCGCTTCGCCTCCGCGGAGATGGCGAATCGCTTTGTGGTATTCCAAAATTTCCTTTACCTGGTTTGCCAACTCGGGATTTATTTCAGGCAGCCGCTCTGTCAAGTCTTTGTGCACTGTGCTTTTGGAAACACCGAACTCTTTGGCAATCATCCGAACCGTATTTCGCGTTTCCACAATATATCTGCCAATTTTGATCGTTCGCTCTTTGATGTAATCGTGCACGTAACTCGCCTCCTTGTATCTGCATTGTCTGATACAATATATGGGTGGGCGAGGACACATATTCTACGTTTCCAAGCCTGACAAGCCAAGGCGGCCGCAACTTTTTTGACAGGTTTGTACCAGGAAAAAGGCACCTGAAAAGGGGGTTCCCTTACAGGTGCCAATGCTTATTCTTCGCGCAGATACTCTGCCGGATCGACCGGTTTGCCGTCGACGTGAATTTCAAAGTGCAGGTGAACGCCAGCGTCCTTTTCGTATTCATTGCGTCCGGCTGAACCGAGAATCTGTCCTTTCGTTACCTCGTCTCCCGGTTTGACCGTGACCTCTTCCAGCCCCTGATAGACGCTGACCAGCTTGTCGGCATGCTCCACTTCCACGAATTTGCCGACCAGCGGATCGTTTTCCACCTTCGTCACTTTGCCTTCCAGCACGGCCACGACGTCAAAGCTGTTGCCGTCGGCCGCTTTCAGGTCAATGCCGGTGTGCGGAAAATAGGAGTTGTTGTACTTGACCAGGGCTTTTTGCTGCTCTTCGGCGGAAGCCTGTTCGTTGTAGAAGCCCATCCCCTGTTCGTACTGCACGCCATCGCCTACCGGCCATCCCATCGGCTCGGCACTGCCTGCGGCGGGAACGGCATCTTCTTCAAGCGGCGCTGCCTCCTGATCTGTCTCATTCGGCACAGCGGTTTCCGTCACTTCTTCCGTGGAGGTGGACAACTCGCTCACCGTGCTGATGACGTTCCCCTGATACCACACCACAAGAGCGAGAATAATGGCTGCAGCGCCGATGTAAATCGCGGGAAACGCCCATTTCTTGCCCAACAGCTTTTTCCATCTGCTCGTCTTTTTGAATGGAATCGGTTCTTTTTGATTTTTTTGATCTTCCATTTTTTTATCACCTCATCCCTCAGTATCGCCAGAATTTTGGCGTATAAACCTGAGAGAGAGGGGAAAATTACAAATTTTTGCTTACCTCCCGTTCAAAGGAAGATCACCTGGCTGATGGGCGCAAGGTCGATTCCCTGATAAAAATACTTGACGATCTGCTCCGCCTTTCGCCCCATTTTGGCCATGCCGTTGGCGCCCCACTGGCTCATGCCGACGCCGTGCCCGTACCCTTTGGTGGTAATCCAGATCTGGTCTCCGCGCAGCTCCATGGAAAAGGAGGAAGAATTCAGATTGAGCTTTTCCCGCACTTCACGTCCGGTAAATTCCTTGCCGCCGATGGTAATCCGCCCGATCCGGTTGCCCGTCGTCATGGCGTCAACCCGATACCAGGCACCGCCCGACGAAACTGCCTGCTGATCCAGTTTGACCCCCAGTTTTCTTTCCACTTCCGCGACGGGAAACGCCACTGTCTGTTCGTAGCGGGGAGATTCCATGTCCCACGGACTGGGGACGCTCTTTAAGTAGGGAATGGGCTTTTCCCAATATTCGCTTGCGTTTTCCGTAAACCCGTTGCTGGTGGAAAAAAACGTGGCGTCAATCGGCTCCCCGTTGTAGGTGAGGATGATGCCTGCGGTATCCTGCACGGCTTGCCGGATTCGCCGGTTTTTCCACTCGTACTGTTCGCCCCAGCGCTCCCGCCGCTGCCGGTCATCCATGTACACCTGGTGCTCAATGGTGTCCAGCACGTGGGCACCCTCCGGCACATCCTCAAACTTTCCTTCCCGCAGGCGGCGGGCGATGTAGGTGCGGGCCGCCATCGCCTGCGCCTTCAACGCTTCCAGTTCAAATTCGGCCGGCATTTCCGCCGCCACCACACCCTCGATGTACTGCTCCAGCGGCAGGGTCTCCACCACTTTTTTCTCCGTCCGGTATACCTTGATTTGCAATTCGGCGGGCGGCGCAGCCAGGCTGACTGTCACCGCCTCCGCCACGCTTTCTTTTCCTGCCTCCGCCTTTGGAGAATAGAGAGAGACCAGAGCGGCGGGCATGAGCACGAGCAAAAGCGGCATAGCGACAATCCAGATCAAAAGATAACGTTTCATGCGGCATCCTCTCCCGTTCCATGCTGGACAATTCCAGTCTATGTCCAGGTCTCGGGGGGTAGAACGAGAGAATGAGAGGGTTGGAAGAAAAACAAGAAAAGACCCTCTGTTTCCACAGAGAGTCTTCGTTTTTTACGTGTATGCTTGTTCACGCCACTTGTTCATGGCGATCGGCGATCAGGCGAAGTTGGGAGAAAAGCTGATTTTCAGCGGGTCCGGCAGCAGCGAATCCTCTTCCTTGGCCTTTGTTTTCGTACTGACTCGCTCGATATCTGCCCCCAGCGCCTGCAGCTTTTCGGCAAAGTTGACATAACCCCGGTCGATGTGATGCAAACCGGTCACTACCGTCTCTCCTTCCGAGGCCAGTCCCGCGAGGACAAGCGCAGCACCGGCACGCAAATCGGTCGCCTTCACCTTGGTGCCGATCAGTTTGCAGCCGCCCTCCACAATCGCGCTGCGTCCCTCGATTTTGATGTTGGCGTTCATGCGGCAGAATTCCTCGACGTGCATGAAGCGGTTCTCAAACACGGTTTCCGTCACGATGCTGGTCCCCTCCGAGACGAGCAACAAAGCCATCATCTGCGACTGCATGTCGGTAGGAAAGCCCGGGTACGGCAGGGTTTTCAGGTCGACTGCCTTCAGCTTCCCGGTGCGTCTGACGCGAATTCCGTTTTCCAGCTCGTCCACCTGCACCCCCATTTCCCGCAGCTTGGCTGTTACCGATTTCAGGTGATCGCAGATTGCTCCCTCAACAAAGACATCCCCGCCGGTGATGGCAGCCGCCACCATGAAGGTTCCCGCTTCAATCCGGTCAGGTATCACGCTATGTACGCAACCTTTCAGTTTTTCCACGCCTTCAATGCGGATCGAGCCCGTTCCGGCGCCGCGGATTTTGGCCCCCATGCGGTTGAGATAGTTGGCCAGGTCCACAACCTCCGGCTCTTCCGCCGCATTCTCGATGACCGTCGTGCCTTCCGCCAAGGTGGCGGCCATCATGATGTTTTCCGTCGCGCCAACGCTGGCGATATCCAGGTAAATCTTCGCCCCTTTCAGCCTTCCGTCCGCACTGGCCTCGATAAACCCTTGTCCGATCTCAATTTTCGCCCCCATGGCTTCAAATCCCTTGAGATGCTGATCGATCGGCCGGGTGCCAATGGCGCATCCGCCCGGGAGTGCCACCCGCGCATGTCCCATTCTCGCCAAAAGCGGGCCCAACACCAGGAAGGACGCACGCATCTTGCGAACCAGCTCATAGGGAGCTTCCACACTGGACACCGCAGAGGCATCAATCGTCAGTACCTCGTTTTCGTATGTAAGGGAGATTCCCATTGATTTCAAGAGATCGCAAATCGTCCTGACATCATCGAGGGCAGGCACATCGGAAATGACGCATGTCCCTTCTTCCGCCAGAATGGATGCTGCAATAATAGGGAGTACGGCATTTTTGGCGCCGGAGACCTTGACGGCACCCTTCAATGCCTTACCACCGCGGACAATCATTTTATCCAATGTGTACCCCTCCGCGTGCTAATATTCCGCTGTTATGATTGGCGTGCCAATCGTGATGAACGTACCATGGCCGCTGCTTCGGTGTGTTGCCGCTTGCAGGTTCATCCTGCCGCCGCGCAACGGGATAAACCCCTCCCACAATTGGGAATATCCGGATATGCTGACAACCGTTTCATCCTGCATACGTTCCAGCTCTTTCGCATGGAAAATGCGAAAAATCGACAAAATCCTCTCCGTTTGTCGGTCAACACTCATCTTATCATTGTAAATTCCACGGACACAAGTGCTAAATTGCGGATTCCATCCGGCCTCTTCCAACACTTTTGCGAACTTTTCACGAAGGTTGTCAACATCCCGCAACGACTGTGGGCTTCCAATCAGCTGAATTACCAGATATGGATCATACCAACCATTATTGGAAACTCCTGTAACGCCGTAATGAATCTGTACGCCTCCCCGACTGGTTTTCACGCGATAGGAAAGAAGCGAAGAAGACTTTTCAATCGCTGCATCGGGCTGGGAAATGCCCAAACGGGAAGCCCATGTTTCGGCCTGTCTCTGCCACTCCTCGGGACTTTTTACCTTCCCCAGGGATACGCGCAGCCGAGCCTGGCCTTCCAGTCCTGACGCTCCCGTCCCTTCCAACACCTGCATCAGCTCCGCCGTTGCCGGAACCTGATCCTGTCTCGCCTGCGCGGGCATCCAACCGGCAATCACTGCCGCGATCAACAATGCACATGACAACCATCCGAGCCCCTGCTTCATGTTCCGCTCCCCCATTTTCCCTCTTGGTACATCTCAGTCTGCTCATAAAAATGGGTACATATACCAGCGGAAAGGGCGTTTTGCGGAAATCAGGAAAAAAGTTTGCCGAAAACGAGCGACCAGGTCAGGTAATCCATGAAAAAGCGGGACAATTCATACCCGATGACGATGGACAGAATAATCTGCAGCAGTTTGGCCTGCGCACTGAGCGGATGGCGGAGCACCTTGTCAAAGCGAAACGACTGCAGCGCCCACCAGCTCAGGCCGATAAAGGCAACGGACATGACAATGCTAAGCAACCCATAGATCTCTTGCGGCATGGAAAATCTCCTCCTTCACTGGCCCAAACCTGGGAATACGCGTTGCAGACCGCCTGAGAACTTGACAACAATGGATCCAAAAAAAGGGACGGCTTTCAAAGCCATCCCCTCTATTTTACATAATCTTGTTTGCCATTACGAGTCTTAGAACGAACGGCCTGGCAGCATGTTCCCGAAGTCGAACGCCGGATTCAGGTGGGCCTGTATGTACTCGGTTGCCAGACCCGGGAAGAGGCCGAAGAAGACCGTCGCCGCCGCCAGCAGCATGACGAACACCCAGATTCCCTTCGGCACCTCCAGCGGCGCCTCGCTTTGTCCCGGGCGCATGTACATCTGCCGGATAATACCAAAGTAGTAGTAATATGAGACTACACTGGTGGCGATCATGATCGCGGACAGCCAGTAATTGGCCTGTGCCAATGCTCCCATGAAGATGTAGAACTTCCCGAAAAAGCCGGCAGACACCGGGATGCCGGCCAGCGACAGCAAGAAGACCGTCATCGCGATCGCCAGCCAGGGCGCGCGGTGGTACAACCCGGCAAAGCCCTTCAGTTCTTCCGTTTTCATCTCCCTGGCGATGACCATCAACACGGCGAAGACGCCAAAAGTGGCCAGCAAATAACCAAACAGATAAAAGATGACTTCACTGAAGAAAAGTGTCGTCGGCGGCACAAACGGGACGAGCAGATACCCTGCATGGGCAATCCCGGAATAGGCCATCATCCGTTTGACATTTGTCTGGCGAAGCGCCATGGTGTTTCCGATGATCATCGAGGCCGCTGCCATCAATCCCAGAAGCAGCGCTCCTTCTGCGAAGAAGAAGCTTCCGGTGAGGCCGGGCGCCTGAAAGAAAGCGATCAAGAGCAGGCGGAAGGCAAGCGCAAAACCAGCCGCCTTGGATACAACCGCCAGAAACGCTGCAACCGGAGTCGGCGCTCCCTGGTACACATCCGGCGCCCACATGTGATTGGGGACAGCCGAAATTTTAAAGGCCAGGCCAACAGCCAGAAAGGCGAAGGCGGCATAGACAATGAATTGATAGCCCATCATGCCCGCTTCCTGCAGCCGTCCGGAAACTTCGTAGATGTTCGTCGTCCCGCTCAACCCGTAGACGTAAGACATGCCGAACAGCGTGACAGCAGTGGCGATGCTGCCCGAGATGACGTACTTCATGGCCGACTCATTGGACAAACGGGACTTTTTCCGCAATCCGACCAGCACGTACGAGGACAGGGACAACAGTTCCAGGCCCACGAACAGCGTGATGAGGTCCGCCGAAGAAGCCATGACCATCGCCCCCAAGAGGCCGGTCAGCATCAGGTAGTAATACTCGCCGCGATGCGCCACTTCTCCCTGTTCCAGGTACGAGAGCGAAAGCAGAATGGCAAACGCCGTCCCGGCCAGGAAAAGAAGCTTGAAGGCATTGCCGTAATCGTCGATGCGAATCGTGTCCAACATGTAACGGTACGGCTCATCCAGCACACTCATGTTGACGAAGACAAACACGCCCGCCAGCACGACCCCGAGCAGGGAAAGCAGCCCGATCACCTGTCTGCCCAGGCGCTTTCCGGCAAACAGGTCGAGCAGGGAGAGCAGCGTCGCAAATCCGAGAATGATAAATTCGGGCAGAAGGTAGCCCCAGTCATATGAGAAGATATCTTTCACTTCCATGGACTTACCCTCCTATTCCCGTCACGATGGGTACGATTGATTTCAGAGTCTGCTGCAGCGCATTGCCCAGGATCGCCGGATAGACGCCAATCAAAATGATGAATCCCAGCAGTACGACCATCGGGATCACTTCCATCGGCTGGGCGTCAGCCAAATGGCTCAAACGCTCCGGTGTCGGCCCAAACGTGATGCGCAGGATCGCGCGCAGCAGGTAGACGGCTGTGAGCACGATCCCCAGCGCGCCGACCGCAGCCAGCACCGGCATGTTGCCGAAAAGCCCCAGGAACGCCAGGAATTCGCTGATGAACCCCGACATTCCGGGCAGCCCCAGCGAAGCCATCCCCCCTGCCAGGAAAATGCCGCTGACAAACGGCATCGACTTGGCCAGGCCGCCCAGATCGCCCAACATGGAGGAGTTGGTGCGGTCCCAAATGACGCCGACTATAAAGAACAGCAGCGCGGAGATAAATCCGTGCGACACGGCCTGGAACATCGCGCCCTGGAATCCGATCGTGTTCATCGCGGCAAAGCCGAGCAGCACGATGCCCATGTGGCTGATGCTGGAGTAGGCAAGCACCATTTTCAAATCCTTCTGCACGAATGCCAGCACCGCTCCGTACAGGATGTTGATGATGCCCAGCACCGCCAGCCAGGTGGCGAACCGGTACGCCTCCTCGGGGAAGAAGCCGATCCCCATCCGCAGCAGCCCGTACGCCCCCATCTTCAGCAGGATGCCCGAGTGGATCATGACGATCGAAGGCGGCGCCTGCACGTGGACTTTCAGCATCCACGTGTGGAAGGGGAATACAGGCAGCTTGATCGCAAAGGCGATAAACAGCGCCAGGAACAGCCCAAAGCGGATTTCCGGCTTCACATTCTCCGCGATGGAAGACAGGTTGTTGGAAAGTTCCTGCATGTTCATCGTCTGCGTGACCAGAAAGAGCAGGATGAAGGCGATCAGCATGATGCCGGAACCGATGCCGTTGTACAGCAAAAACTTGTTGGCCGCGTGTTCCCGTTCGCCGTATCCCCAAATGCCGATGAGAAAATAAGTGGGCACCAGCGTCATCTCAAAAAAGATGAAAAAGAGAAACAGGTTGTCGGACGCAAACACCCCCAGCATCCCGATCAACAGCACGTGGAACAGGATGAAAAACTCCTTCAGTCTCTTTTTCACCTGCCACGATGCGATGGCTGCCATCGTCCCGATCAGGGCGGTCAGCACGATGAGCGGCATCGAGATGCCGTCTACGCCCAATTCGTAGTTGATCTCAAACGAAACCGCTTCTCCTGACTGGCCTTCTCCCAGCGGGATGGAGATCCAGTTGTGCCTTTCAACGAACTGCGGATTCGGCGTCGTGTAGTCAAATGAGCCGAACAGCACAAGCGCCAAAACCAGCGGGAGCAGGGTCCCCAGCACCCCGACCCGCTTGATTGCGCCGCCTTTCTGTCCGGGAATGAACGCCAGCACAAGAATGGCGAGAAGCGGTGAAAAGACAAGGGACGACAAAAGGATACTATTTTGCAAAGAACCCACCTCCTTGTGCCAGCAAGGTGACCGCGACGACCAAAAGCATGAGCCCGAACAGCACCATTGTGCCGTACGACTGGACCTGCCCGTTTTGCGCCTTCGCGTGCAAGGAGCCGATTCCCGCCGCAATTTTTGCCGTCAGCCCCACCAGCCCGTCGACCACAAACCTGTCGAAGGCATTGAGTCCTGCGCCAAGCCAGCCAAGCGGCCGCACAAACACATGGTGATAGATCTCATCCACGTAGAATTTGCGATAGGAAAGTTGATACAGCCACGGCATGATTTCCGGGATCGTGTCCGGGGAAATAGACTTTTTCCCGTACATCAGGTATGCCAGCACAATTCCCAAAATGGATACCGCCAGCGCTGCGATCTGCAGCCAAATCGCGGCGTGGGCCATTTCTTCCCCAAACACCATGGAAATCGCCGCGCCTGCAGCGGAATCGAGCAGCCAGTTCCCCAGGGCTGGCGCATACGGCGTGTTGACGAAACCGGACACGATGGCCAAAAGGGCCAGAATCATCAGCGGCCCCGTCATCACGGACGGCGATTCGTGCGCCTGATGCTGCCCCCGCGCTTCCCCGGTAAAGGTCAGGAAGAACAGGCGAAACATGTAAAAGGCGGTAAAGAACGCAGCCACCAGGGCGACCAGAAGCAGATCGTACCGATGGGCTCCAAACGCGGCAGCGAGGATCGCTTCCTTCGACCAAAATCCGGACAGCGGGAAAATCCCGGCGATCGCCAGACAGCCAATCAGGAAGGTAAGCGCTGTAACCGGCATTTTTTTCCACAAACCGCCCATTTCAAACACGTCCTGCGTATGTACGGCGTGAATCACGCTGCCCGCTGCCAGGAAGAGCAGGGCCTTGAAAAAGGCGTGCGTCATCAAATGGAAGGTACCGGCTACGTAACCGGCTGCGCCCGCGACCCCCAGCGCCAGCATCATGTAACCCAGCTGGCTGACGGTCGAATAGGCCAGGACGCGCTTGATATCCCGCTGAGTAAGGCCGATCGAAGCGGCAAAAATGGCTGTGAATCCGCCGATGTAGGCGACAACCGTCAAAGCCGTGTCAGAGGCGATAAACAGCGGATATGTCGCCGCCACCAGATAAACCCCGGCTGCCACCATGGTCGCCGCGTGGATCAGGGCCGATACCGGAGTCGGACCTTCCATCGCGTCCGGCAGCCAGGTGTGGAGCGGAAACTGGCCGGACTTCCCGACTGCTCCCACAAAGATCAGGATTGCCACGAGGGTAACCATCCACGGGTTCATTCTGCCAAAGGCCACGCTTTCAAAAATCTGCGAATACTCGAAGCTTCCTGTCCACCAAAACAGCAAGCAGATGGCGATCAACAAGCCCAGGTCGCCAATGCGCGTGACGATAAACGCCTTTTTGGCCGCAGCCTTGGCTTCCGGCTTGAAAAAGTAGTAGCCCACCAGCAGGAACGAGCATACCCCCACCAACTCCCAGAAGATATACAGCTGCAGCAGGTTTGGCGACAGGACCAGCCCCAGCATGGAGAAGGTAAACAGCGCCAGGTATTGGTAAAAGACCGGGAAGCGTTCGTCGCCATGCATGTATCCCTTGGAATAGATCTGCACCAGCAGGCTGACCAGCGTGACAATCAACACCATCATCGCATTGAGCTGGTTTACCTCAAAGCCCATGCTGATGAAAATGTCCCCAACCTGCAACCACTCCAGGTTGAACTTGTAGTCTTGTGCATTCCACCAAAACTTTCCCGCAAACACCAGTGCCGCGATGACAAACGAGGCACCCGTCAGGAGAATCCCGACGATGGCTGCTCCTTCTTTCAACTGGCGACCAAAGGAGACGATCACAATGAAGGCAAGCAGCGGAAACAGCGGGATGAGCCATGCGTATTGCAATATCGAAACCATCTTCGTCCTCCTTCACCGGTTTCCATCTTACCGTTTCATTTGATCCATCTCATCGACGTTGACCGTCTCCTTGTTCCGGTAGAGGGCAATCAGGATTGCCAGCCCGACCGCAACTTCCGCCGCTGCCACCGTCATGGAGAACAGGGTAAAGATTTGTCCCGCAACATTGGGATAAAGTCCGTACTTGGAAAACGCCACGAGGTTGATGTTCACCGCGTTCAGCATCAACTCGATGGAGATCAGCACGATGACGGCATTCCGTTTCGTCAGCGCTCCGTACAAGCCTACACAAAACAGAATCAGGGCCACCATCAGATAGGAGGTTAAACCGACCGTCATTTGCTATCCTCCTCCCTTTTCGCCAGGATGATCGCCCCTACAAGCGCAACCAACAGGAGCACGGATACCAGCTCAAAGGGAATCACGTATTCCTTGAACACGCTCAGGCCGATCTGCTTGGCGTTGCTCACCGCAGCGGCTGCCTGTTCCTTGGGCAAGCCCCAGGGCGTGTTTTGAATTCCCCAGAACAGCAGACCGAACAACACCGCCACAAAGACCAGCGCAAAGCGGTTTTTCCAGGCAAAGCCCGTGCCTTCGTCGCTGGCGTCGTGCTTTGTCAGCATGATCCCGAACAGCATGAGGATGGAGATCGCCCCGGAATAGACGAGAATTTGCGAAACGCCTACGAACTCCGCCTCCAGCAGCACGAACAAACCGGCGATGCTGAGAAAGGTAATGCCGAGGGAAATCACCATGTGCACCACGCGGGTGAAGCTGATCATAAAGACCGCTCCGCCAATCGCCAACAGGGAGAGGATAAAGAAGGCCACAAATTCGCCGCTCATCTAATTCTCCTCCCTGACGTTGGTATTATTGTTGTCCAGCCAAACCAGGTCTTTGTACAGCTCATCGCGGCTGTAAACGGCCAGCTCAAAGTTGTTGGTCATGACAATCGCCTCCGTCGGACATACCTCCGTACAGAGGTCGCACAAAATGCAGATTTCAAAATTGATGTCGTAGGTGTCGATGATTTTCCCCTTTTTCTCCGGATCTGGATGCGGTTTTCCCGTCAGCTGGATGCACCCGGTCGGACAAATGCGCGCACACTGGTTGCAAACGATGCATTTTTCCGGCGAAAAGTGCTGGATGCCGCGAAAGCGAGGCGGCATGGTAAAGGGCACGTCCGGATAGAAATGGGTCACCTTTTTCTCCGTCAGCTTCTTGAATGTATACCCCAAACCTTTGGCCAATCCAAGCATGTGTGTCCCCCCTCGGAATAAAACTTAAGCCGCGCCATTCCGGCTGCTTGTGCAAAACCTGGCCTAGCGGTGCCAGAGATGGGTGGACAGGCCGTCTTGCGCCCGGCCGTCCTGGTCTTATGAAAACATGCCGCTTTGCCAGGAAATGACGACTGCCGTAAGCAAGATGTTGACCAGCGCCGCCGGCAACAAAACCTTCCAGGCGAACGACATCAGCTGATCGGCTCGCATGCGGGGCATCGTGGCGCGCAGCCAGAACTGGAAAAAGACATAAAGGGAAAATTTCAAAACAAACCAGACAATCCCCGGAATGAAATCCAGCGCCGGATGAATCGGCAACCAACCGCCCAGGAACAGTACCGTAATCAGGGTTCCCATTCCAAACATGTACACGTATTCGGCCAGCATGAACATGGCGAAGCGAAAACCGGAATACTCCACGTGGTATCCCGCCACCAGCTCCGATTCCGCTTCCGGCAGGTCGAACGGCGTGCGGTTCAGCTCCGCCTGGGCCGCGACGAGAAAAACGCAGAAGCCGAGAAACTGCGGCACGATGTTCCACACATCCCGTTGCGCTTCTACGATTTCACGCAGATTCATGCTGCCCGTCATCATGACGACGCCAACCACGGACATGACCAGCGGCACCTCGTAGCTGATCATTTGCGCCGCCGAGCGAAGCCCGCCAATCAGCGAGTACTTGTTGTTGGAAGCCCAACCGGCCGTGATGACCGCCAGTACCGTAATCCCCGACAGGGCGATGTAGTACAGGATGCCGATTCCCAGATCCGCGAACTGGATGCTTTCGGTAAACGGCATCGCCGCCAGCACGGCAAATGCCGGAGCATAGGCCAGAATCGGCGCCAGTGTGAACAAGGCGCGGTCCGCATTCTTGGGACGAATGTCCTCCTTGATGAGCAGCTTCGCTACGTCCGCGACCGTTTGCAGCAGGCCGAGCGGCCCAACCCGGTTGGGACCAATCCGCAGTTGCATCCAACCGATTACCTTGCGCTCAAAGTAAATGGCGTACGTGACAAAAGCCAGCAAAACCGCAAGCAAGGCGATTGCCGCCAGCAAAAACCAGAGCGCCGTTTCCAGTGAGGGTGTCTGCTGCAAGAGTTCTCTCATCAACAGTCAACCTCCCCGAGCACAATGTCGATACTGCCCAGGATGGCAATCATGTTGGCAATGTTTTCTCCCTGCAGCAGTTTGGGCAAAATTTGCAAGTTAACAAAGGAAGGGCGTCTGAATTTCAAACGCCAGGGCTTATCCTTGCCTTGGCTGGCAATGTAGCAGCCGATTTCGCCGCGCGGCGCTTCAATCCGCACAAACGTCTCGCCCGCCGGCGGACGGATGACCCGAGGCACCTTGCCCATGATTTCGCCTCCGCTCGGAAACTGTTCCAGTGCCTGTTCCAGTATATGCAGGGACTGTTCGATTTCCGCCATGCGCAATTGGTAGCGGGTGTAGCAGTCCCCGTCCGTCCCGGTCGGCACGTCAAATTCAAAACGGTCGTAAATGCAGTACGGCTCATCCTTGCGCAGGTCCCACTTGATTCCGGTGGAGCGCAACATCACCCCGGACAGGGAATAATCCAGCGCTGTCTGCGCGTCAAACTTGCCGATTCCCTTGATCCGGTGGAGAAAGATCTCATTGCCTGTCACCAGCCGGTGATAGTCCTTGATCTCTTTCTTCATGTACTGCACAAAATCCTTGACCTTGTCGATCCATCCCGGAGGCGCATCCCATTTTACGCCGCCGATGCGCATGTAGTTGAACGTCATGCGGGCGCCGCAAAGTTCGTTAAACAGGTCGAGGATCTTCTCCCGGTCGCGGAACGCGTAGAGAAACGGCCCCAGCGCGCCAAGGTCGAGAAGATAGGTGCCCCACCAGACCAAATGGCTGGCGATGCGATTCAGCTCCATCGCAATGAGGCGCAGGAACTGGGCACGTTCCGGTATTTCCAGGCCCATCATCGTCTCAACCGCGTGGCAGATCACGTAGTTGTTGGTCATGGCCGAGAGGTAGTCCATCCGGTCCGTGTAGGGAATAATTTGCGTATACGTCAGGTCTTCCGCCAGTTTTTCCGTTCCCCGGTGCAGGTACCCCATCACGGGAGTCGCTTCCTTAATCGTTTCCCCGTCAATTTTGACAACCAGCCGAAAAACCCCGTGCGTACTGGGGTGCTGGGGACCGACGTTTAAAAGCATTTCTTCGGTGCGGATTCCTGTGTCGGACGAGGTTTCCACGTTCGTCAGCGTGATGTTTCGGTTCATCTGCTACACCTCCTCGTCGTATTGGACGTAGTCCTTGCGCAACGGATGGCCTACCCATTCGTCCGGCAACAAAATGCGACGCAAATCGCTATGTCCCGGGAAATAAATGCCAAGCAGGTCGTACGTTTCCCGTTCCTGCCAGTTGGCTCCGCTCCAGAGATCGGACACGGAGGGGACGCTTGGCTGGTCGCGTCCGGTTTTCACTTTTACCGCCAGGCTTTGCCGGTTTTTATAGGAGTAAAAGTGATAGTAAACCTCCATGTGATCTTCGTAATCAACTCCGTGCAAATCGGAAAGATAATCGAATCCAAGCTGGGCATCGTCCCGCAAAAAGCGAGCCACGTCATGCCAGCGCTCGTTTTTGACGATCAAGGTGGGGACGTCTTTTGCCAGCTCATTGATATAGGACGCTTCCAGCACGTCGGCTCCAAACTCCTCGGTGATTCGCGCCACATATTTGTCCAGATACGGCTGATTTTTCGATGGCGGTTTGGGCGCCTGCTCTGCGGCTGGCTCTCCGGCCGCCAGCCCTGCCTTCGCTTTCGCCGCTGCGGCAGCTGCCGCCTTTGCCTTGGCCGCTGCTGCTGCTTTTGCTTTGGCATCCGCGTCTGCCGCATCGCTTCCGCCCTGGGCTGCCGCTTCTCTCGCGGCTTTCGCCTTCGCTGCGGCTGCTGCAGCGGCTTTGGCCTTCGCTGCGGCTGCTGCAGCGGCTTTGGCCTTGGCCGCCGCGGCCGCTTTCGCCTTCGCCAGGGCGTCATCCCCGTCCGCAGACTCCGCCGCTTCCTTCGCGGCTTTCGCCTTTGCCATCGCGGCCGCTGCCGCCGCTCTCTTCGCCGCCGCCTTCTCTTCCGGCGTCATCTCCGAAAACGGCTTGTTCGGAACCGGCTCCCCGGCTGGCTCGGCCTGACCTGGCTCACCCTGACTCGCCCCTTCCTGGGCAGATTCGGACTGGCCCTGTTCCTTCGCTTCCTTCGCGGCTTTCGCCTTTGCCATCGCGGCCGCTGCCGCCGCTCTCTTTGCCGCCGCCTTCTCTTCCGGCGTCATTTCCGAAAACGGCTTGTTCGGAACCGGCTCCCCGGCTGGCTCGGCCTGACCTGGCTCACCCTGACTCGCCCCTTCCTGGGCAGATTCGGACTGGCCCTGTTCCTTCGCTTCCTTCGCGGCTTTCGCCTTTGCCATCGCGGCCGCTGCCGCCGCTCTCTTTGCCGCCGCCTTCTCTTCCGGCGTCATTTCCGAAAACGGCTTGCTCGGAACCGGCTCCCCGGCTGGCTCGGCCTGACCTGGCTCACCCTGACTTGCTCCTGTTTGGGCAGGTTCGGCCTGGCCTTGCTCCGCCGCTTTTTTCGCGGATGCTTCTTCTGGTGCAGAGCCGCCCGCCTGGGCCTCCTGCTCCTTTAATTTTCGCAATGCTTCGACTTTTGCTCTCGCTTCTGCCGCCGCCTTTGCCTTCTCCTCCGGCGTCGGTTTGCGTTCATCGGTCATGAACTGGTCACCCGCTTCCCGGTCTTCGCTTCATAGCGAATCTTTTCTTGCAGCTTGTTGATTCCGTAAATCAGGGCGGCTGGATTTGGCGGACATCCCGGGATGTAGACATCTACCGGCACGATCTGGTCCACCCCTTTGACTACGGAGTAGGAACGGACGTACGGACCTCCCGCAGTCGCACAGGAGCCCATCGCGATCACCCATTTCGGTTCGGGCATCTGGTCGTACAACCTGCGCAAAAGAGGAGCCATTTTCTTGGTCACGGTGCCGGCTACAATCATCAGGTCGGATTGGCGTGGAGAGGCGCGAAAGATGACGCCGAAACGGTCCAGGTCGAAACGCGAACCGCCTGCGCCCATCATCTCGATGGCACAACAGGCCAAACCGAATGTCAACGGCCACATCGAATTGCTTCGCACCCACCCTTTTACCGATTCCAGCGTCGTGAACAGGACATTGCGATTCAATTCTTCCTTCAGTTCAGGCGCAATGCTCGAAAGATCTAGTTCCATTCCAGCACCTTCTTTCTCCACGCATAGATCAGCCCAACCACCAGCAGGGCAATAAAAATCACCATTTCAATCAGGGCAAACAAACCCAGTTGCTTGTAGGCAACGGCCCACGGATATAGAAACAGCGTCTCCACATCAAATATGACAAACAACAAGGCGAAAATATAATACTTGACGTTGAAGCGGACCCAGCTGTCGCCCACCGGAATGTTACCGCTTTCATATGTTGTTAGCTTTTCCGCCGTCGGTTTCTTCGGACGCAGCAAAGGCCCGACCATACTGACGGTCACGACAGGAAGCAGCACACCCAGAAACAAAAAAATGGCGACAATCACATAATTGTTGACGTAGATGTCCATTCCCCTCGTCCCCTCCGCGCAAATGGAATATGACGACACACATTGTTGACGCTTCTTCCTGGATGTATTCGCGTAAAAAGTTGACAAACAAAAGGAAGCAATCGGAAATGGGTTGAAAAATTTACCTATCCCATTATAGCAAATCGCCTACAGGGTGTCTAACCGATGGCTTGAGAAAAGAAAACAGCCCGGGACTTGGCATCCCAGGCTGTGCATGCGCCGGGTTGCTCCGGTCATTGTACGTTGCTGGAAAACTTTTGGCCGAGGTAATCCTCGTAGATCCTTTCCCAGACAATCGTAAAATGCAACGGCTCGTCATCCGGCAGATCCAGAATGTTTTCAATCGCCTCTTGCATGTAGGGCGTCAGCTTGATCAGCACTTCATTCAGCATGGCGTCGTTAGTGTTCAGCATTTCCTTCAGTTCGTTCTTGGTGTAGGTAAAGGTGTTTTCTTCCTTCTCGTGCAGGATCATCACCAAACGGGCAAAGATTGGATGGACCAGCGCTTCCAGTTTCACGTGGGCCAAAGCCAATTTTTCCGCATCGGTCAACACAAACAGGTTGGCCACATCCGGAAACGGGTGAACCGGCACGTCCCAAACGTCTTCCTTGTCGATCAACAGGCCCCATTTTTGGAACAGTTGCAATGCTTCCTGCAGGGATTTCGGATATTCAATGCCGGAACGCTCAAGAAACTCCTTGTGGCGTTCCAGTTGTTTGACGTATCCCTCGTAATCCTGCTGTGACTTGAACATTTCCGGAACGGGTGCTGTAAACGCTTCTTGCACCGCGCGGAATCGCTTCAAGCCTTCCTCCATCTCAGCCTTGCTTTCGTACTTGCTTACCACAAGGCACAAAGCCTGGAAGAGAACTTTCATTTCATGAGACAGCACATTTGCCCAGCCGTTCGCCTTGAAGCCGCTCGGAGTAATTACCCCATTGCCGGTATTGTGCCGAATATCTCGAATCGTTTGCATCTTTTACACTCTCCTTTAGTCCCAATCCCCAGTTCCTTGCTGTGCGATGCAAAGCTGTCATTGGGTCACCCGGGCAATCGGTCAGGTCTATTATACACACAACTGGCATCGGGTGAACAACTGCAAAAATCTTACCATGCGACAGCAGCGGACCTATCCGGCTGGCCTGCCCGGGCGGGAGCGCTGCCCTGAACGCCTTCGGCAACAATCGCGGGCGCACGCGAAAAATCCCCGCGACCACGAAGGACGCGGGGATCCCAGCTTACTTCGCCACGTCAAGGCGAGCCAGGGCACGCTGCAGGGCACGCTCCGCACGCTTGACATCAAGATCGGGGTATCTCTCAGCAAGTCGCTTTTCGGCGCGTTCTTTCGCTGCTTTGGCCCGTTCCACATCGATGTCGCCCGGCAATTCAGCCGTTTCGGCCAGGATGGTCACCTTGTCGCCGCGGACTTCCATAAACCCGCCGCTTACAGCCACTTTCGTTTCCTGACCGCCTTCAACCTTGATACGAACAGGCGCTATTTTCAGCGGGGTTACCAGCGGCATGTGGTTCGGCAAAATTCCCAGATCCCCTTCCACGCCGCGGGCAATGACCATTTCCGCTTGACCGCTGTAGACAACCCGTTCAGGAGTTACGACTTCAACTGTCATTTTACTCACTTTTTCGATCTCCCCTTTCCAGGGTGTCTTACATCATGGTCTTCGCTCTTTCAACCACATCTTCGATCGTGCCGGCGTACAGGAACGCAGCCTCGGGCAGATGGTCGTACTTGCCTTCGAGAACTTCCTTGAAGCTGCGCACGGTTTCTTTCAGCGGCACGTACTTCCCAGGGTTTCCGGTAAACTGCTCGGCAACGTGGAAAGGTTGCGACAGGAAACGCTGGATGCGGCGAGCGCGGGCAACGATTTGTTTGTCCTCGTCGCTCAGCTCGTCCATACCGAGGATCGCGATGATGTCCTGCAGTTCCTTGTAACGTTGCAGAATTTTTTGCACGCCGCGGGCTACTTCGTAGTGCTCCTTCCCAACGATTTCCGGAGTGAGCGCACGGGAAGTGGATGCCAGCGGGTCTACCGCTGGGAAGATCCCCAGCTCGGCGATGGAACGCTCCAGGTTGGTGGTTGCGTCCAAGTGAGCAAAGGTAGTTGCAGGCGCCGGGTCGGTGTAGTCGTCCGCCGGAACGTAAATCGCCTGAATCGACGTTACGGAACCTTTTTTTGTGGAGGTAATGCGCTCTTGCAGTTGACCCATTTCGGTTGCCAGCGTCGGTTGATAACCTACCGCGGACGGCATGCGGCCCAAAAGCGCAGACACTTCGGAACCCGCCTGAGTAAAGCGGAAAATGTTATCGATAAAGAGCAACACGTCGCGGCCTTCTTCATCACGGAAATACTCCGCCATGGTCAGACCGGTCAATGCCACGCGAAGACGCGCGCCTGGCGGTTCGTTCATTTGGCCGAATACCATTGCCGTCTTCGGAAGAACGCCTGCTTCCTTCATTTCATGGTAGAGGTCGTTCCCTTCACGCGTGCGTTCTCCAACACCGGCGAATACGGAGATCCCGCCGTGCTCTTGCGCGATGTTGTTGATCAGTTCCTGAATGCAAACGGTTTTTCCTACACCGGCACCACCGAACAGACCGATCTTTCCACCCTTGATGTACGGTGCCAACAGGTCAATAACCTTGATCCCGGTTTCCAGGATTTCCACTTTTGTAGCCTGTTCGACCAAAGGCGGAGCACTGCGGTGAATGGGATCGCGGCGCTCTACTGGTCCCAATTCCTTCAGATCGATTGGTTCCCCCAGCACGTTGAATACACGACCAAGTGTTACTGGGCCGACCGGTACGGAAATCGGAGCGCCCGTGTCAATTGCTTCCATTCCGCGCACCAGGCCGTCGGTAGAGGCCATCGCAACGGTGCGTACAATGTTGTCCCCGAGGTGAGTCGCAACCTCAACGGTCAAATCGATGTCGCGCTCACTTGAATTCTGAGCTTTGTGTTGAATCTTGATCGCATTGTAAATGGCAGGCAGGTGTCCGCGTTCAAACTCAATGTCGACAACCGGACCCATAACCTGAACCACGCGTCCTTTCGCCATGTTACTTCTTCCCTCCTGTAAAGCTGAATTGGGAGTGATTTGCCGCGGCTTAAGCCTGTGCGTTCGCGCCAGCGACAATTTCGGTGATTTCCTGCGTAATCGCCGCCTGACGTGCCCGGTTGTAGCTCAATGTATACTTGGAAATCATCTCTGTCGCGTTGTCTGTCGCGTTGCCCATTGCGGTCATGCGAGCCCCCTCTTCCGAAGCCTTCGCCTCAAGCAACGCGCTGTACACCAGTGTCTCGGCGTATTTCGGCAACAAGTCGGCCAACACTTCTTCCGCCGACGGTTCGTACTCGTAATTGACCTTTCGTTCGCCGATGCTTTCCGGCGCATCCAGGGGCAGCAGGCGTTTTACGGTAGGCACCTGGGTAATGGCGTTCACGAACTTGTTGTAACACAGGTACAGTTCGTCAATCGACTCATCAGCGTATGCCTGCACCGCAGCAGCGGCGATTTTGCGAATATCGGCAAAAGACGGGTTGTCCTTCAAACCCGTGATTTCACCAAGAATCGGATAGTTGCGCTTGGTGAAATAATCTCGTCCTTTTCGGCCGATCACAAAAATGCCGTACTCATCCTGGGACTTGTGCTTTTCCTCGATGGTTTTGACAACGGTGCGAATCATGTTGCTGTTGTATCCGCCGGCCAATCCGCGGTCAGACGTAATGACAATGTACCCTGTCTTCTTCACGGGACGGGTCTGCAGCATCGGATGCTTGGAACCGGTTGTTCCGCTTGCGATGCTGGCAATCACTTCCTGAATCTTGGCTGCATACGGCCGGGCCGCTTCCGCTCTCTCCTGATTGCGGCGGAGCTTGGATGCAGCCACCATTTCCATCGCTTTCGTGATCTGGCGGGTATTCTTGATGCTCTTGATTTTGCGCCGAATCTCGCGAATTCCTTTAGCCACTCGTTTTCACCACCTTGGGGACGCATGTCCGGGCGAAACGCCCGGCACGCATCTGGTTATCTATTGGGTAAACGGTTAGCGGGATACCGAAAAGCCTTTCTTGAACTCTTCGATCGCTGCGTTCAAATCTTTTTCATCCGGGAGGTCTTTGGTCGTGCGAATGTGTTCCAACAACTGCGGCCTGTTGGATTCCACGAAGGCAAGAAGTTCTTTTTCAAAGCGGAGAACGTCCCCAACCGGAATATCATCCAAGTAGCCTTTGGTCGCCGCGTAAATGGAAATTACCTGTTTTTCCACCGGCATCGGCTCGAACTGACCTTGCTTCATGATTTCCATCAAACGCTCGCCGCGGATCAGGCGCGCCTGGGTTGCTTTGTCCAAATCGGATCCGAACTGGGCGAAAGCAGCCAGCTCGCGGTACTGGGCCAACTCCAGCTTGAGCGGACCGGCAACCTTTTTCATCGCCTTGATCTGTGCCGCACCCCCTACGCGGGATACGGAAAGACCGGTGTTCACCGCAGGACGCTGACCAGCGTTGAACAGGTCAGTTTCCAGGAAGATCTGGCCGTCCGTGATGGAGATCACGTTGGTTGGAATGTATGCGGAGATGTCGCCCGCCTGGGTTTCGATAAACGGCAGGGCTGTCAGGGAACCTGCACCCATTTCATCGGAAAGTTTCGCTGCGCGCTCCAGCAAACGGGAGTGCAGATAGAAGACGTCACCAGGATATGCTTCACGGCCCGGAGGACGACGGAGAAGCAGGGACATTTCGCGGTATGCGGCAGCCTGCTTGGACAGGTCGTCGTATACGCAAAGCACGTGCTGTCCTTTGTACATGAAGTACTCGCCCATGGCACAACCGGAGTAAGGTGCCAGATACAACAGCGGAGCCGGATCGGACGCTGTCGCCGCTACGACGATGGTGTAGTCCAGCGCACCGTGTTTGCGCAGGGTTTCCACGATGTTGGCAACGGTGGACTGCTTCTGACCGATTGCCACGTAGATACAAATCATGTCCTTGCCTTTTTGGTTGATGATGGTGTCCAAAGCCACAGCGGTTTTCCCGGTTTGGCGGTCACCAATAATCAATTCCCGCTGACCGCGGCCGATCGGAATCATTGCGTCAATCGCCTTGATCCCGGTTTGCAGCGGCTCATGCACGGATTTCCGGGCCATAACGCCGGGAGCCGGGCTTTCAACCGCACGGTACCCGTCGTTTTGGATCGGGCCCTTGCCGTCAAGGGGTTGTCCGAGCGGGTTCACGACGCGGCCGAGCAGCGCATCTCCCACCGGCACTTCCATAACGCGTCCGGTGCGCTTCACGGTGTCGCCTTCCTTGATGTCGAGGTATGGGCCCAGAATTACCGCACCCACGTTGTCTTCTTCCAAGTTGAGCACCATACCCATTACGCCGTTCTGGAACTCGATGAGCTCCCCTTGCATAGCTTTTTCCAAACCGTGAATGCGGGCGATCCCGTCACCTACCGTGATGACCGAGCCGACATCCACAACTTCGATTTCAGATTTAAAGTTCGCGATCCGCTCCTTAATGAGGGAGCTGATCTCTTCAGGTCTGATTGCACTCACTTAATTCACCCCATTCATCCAACTTCTTTCAGAGGTACTGCCCGCATTACGCTTGCTGCGCAAAGGTTTCCAGCTTTCTTTTCAAACTTCCGTCATAGAGACGGTCGCCGATCTTGACCACGATGCCGCCCAGAATGGACGGGTCAACCACGGTTGTCAGGCGCAGCTTCTTGTTCAACTTCTGCCCGAATTGCTTGACCAGTTCCGCCTGTTCTTCCTCTGTCAGCGGCTTCGCGCTGGTCACGACTGCGTCCGCGATTCCCCGCGCTTCATTCGCCAATTGCACAAAGAAACGATAGATGTTTGCCAGTTGAGACTCACGGCCGCTTTCCACCAATACATTCAGGAAGTTGAACGTTTCCTGGCCGACCTTGCCTGCAAACAGTTCCTCAATCAGCGACTTCTTGGCATCCGCTGCGATATGGGGATGCAGCAGAATTTTGGCGAGGTCTTCGTTCTGCTCAACAACCTGAACGACCGCTCCCAAATCCGCTTCCACCTGATCGATGTTGCCGCGCTCGCTCGCCAACTCAAACAGAGCGCGCGCGTAACGTTTCCCTGCCGCGCTGCTCATAGGCGATCTCCCACTTGTGCAAGAAACTTATCAACGGCAGCTTTTTGCGCTTCTTCATCCAGCTCTTTCTCGATGATCTTGGAAGCCAAAAGCACGGAAAGGCTGGTCAACTCGCCGCGAAGTTCGGCTTTCGCCTTATCCACTTCACGCGCCAGTTCCTCACTCGCGCTTGCTTTCATGCGTTCGGCCGCGGCTTGTGCTTCCTCAATGATTCTGGCCGCTTCATCAGAAGCTTGCTTGGTGGCGCGATCAATGATTGCCTTGGCTTCAGCACGGGCTTCATCCAGAACCTTGCGCTGTTCAGCCAAAAGCGCCTCCGCTTCCTTGCGGTTGCGTTCAGCGGTGCTGATCTCCTCGGCCACGTGTTGGCGGCGCTTTTCCATCATCGCCATAACCGGCCCCATCGCAAACTTGTTCACAACCCAAAGCAAGATCAAAAATACGATCAGCTGGGTCAGCATCGAACCCCATTCGAGGGATACGGAACCCAAATCCAACATGATTTTCACTCCTTCCTTGCGTAACAGGAGAATCGTCTTTCTACTTATAAGTACATCAGGGATTACGACTTTACAAAAGGAAGGCGAAGGTCAAACCCTCGCCTAATTTGCTTTATTTGCTCCGATTAGAGTCGGCCGAAAAGCATGAAACCAATCGCAACCGCGATAATCGGAACAGCCTCGACGAGACCCAGACCGAGGAACATCAGACCCATCAGATTGCTTCTTGCTTCCGGCTGACGAGCAACACCTTCAATTGTGCGGGAAATTACCAGAGAGTTACCGATTGCAGCACCCAGTGCGGCGAGACCAAATACAGTACCAATTGCCAATTCCATTTTTCAAATGCCTCCTTAAGTTTTGTATGGACAAGCCAGCTTATCCAAAAGATTAATGTTGTTCATTGATCTGTTGCGAGATATAAACCATTGTAAGCGTTGTAAAAATGTAGGCCTGAACGGCACCCACAAACACGGAGTAACCGAGCCAAACGAGAAGCGGAATCGTCCCGAAAATGCCCACCGTGAGCAGGAACGAAATCAAAATCTCACCGGCAAAAATGTTACCGAACAAACGGAGAGGCAGCGTAAGCGGCTTGATGATAAATTCCTCCAAAATGTGCAACGGATTCAGGAAGGTATGTTTCGTCCATCCCCCGAAGCTCTTTTGAATGCCAAGGTAATGTGTATACAAAAGTACCATCAGCGCCAGCGCGAACGTTACGCTCGGAGTAGCCGTAGGCGATTTCCACCAAGCGACAACAACCCCGTGGCTGTTCGGATCATGTGAGTTGAGTTCTTCCAGGACAGCTTCCCTCTTGGCTTGCTGCGCTTCCTCTGTCCCTGACAATGTCAGCATGTCAATAAAACTTTCACTGACTTGCTGCGTTTCGGTGTTGTGGTGCGCAGTCATAACGTTTGTAATCAAACCCAGCCAGTTCCCGATGGCGAGGTAAAGAATTAGGGTGACCCCCAGGATGATAAATCGGGCCGATGTTTTGGCATCCATAAACTGCCCGGCAATGTTCCGGACAAAGTCCACAACCCATTCCAACGCGTTTTGCGCCTTGCCGGGAACTCCCGACGTCAGGTTGCGCGTCATCGCGAGCAGCAGCAAGATCACAATGATCGAGGTTACGAAGATCATGATGAGTGTGGGTATGTCAAACACCATGCCCAACCATTCAAACCGCAGCGTATAGTGCATGTATTTCACCCCTTTCTTCCGCGTGACTCCATTCCAAAAAATAAATGCAAGAACACAAAAAACAAGGATAGCGAATCTATCTAAAAGAGCGGTAGACAAAAACAGAACCCAGCACAAGGTGCAAGAACAAGCCGATCAGCACTCCGGACAGCACAAACACTTCCGGGAAGCGAACGGTCAGATATACGGCGAAACCCGCCACCAAAAGACGCTGCACCATGCCTGTCCCTTTTGGGCGAAGTTTGGGGTTTTCGGCACTCAACCCCACTTTCATTACCTTGCTGAAGAGCACGGCGCCGTTCAAGATGCTCCCGAACATGCCGAGCAAAAGGCTTTGCAAAAACACGCGGTGCATTGGCAACAGCACCCAGAGTATCACGACAATAATAATACAAAAAAAAGCATAAAGAAAAGCGGATCGAACAGACTTGTTAAACGTTTGCATGATCCAACTCCCTAGAGATAGCCCCGCACAATGCGATAGACGCTGTAGACGCCCATGCCCAATCCCAGAATCATGCCCATGAGCAGAAACAGCGGATTGGTGGCAAACTTTTGATCCAGATATTTTCCCAGCAGAACACCTGCTGTCACACAAATTGCCAAATCTGCGCCGATTAATGTGACCAAGGTGAACGCTTTCCAAGGGTTGTCATTTTTCGGCACTGGGCAATCTCCTTTCATGAAGGGAGAGGGCAGGTGCCTAAGGGCCCTATTGCCCTCATTCATATTAACGAAGATTTATTCGGTTTGTCAATTGTGCGATTATGTGTACACAAAGCGTTCACATTTCCACTAAGACCATGTTTATAACTTTTCGATCACCGTCGCCACACCTTGTCCGCCGCCAATGCACAATGTTGCCAATCCATATTTTGCCCCTTCGCGCTTTTGCAATTCATGAATCAACGTAACAAGGATTCTGGCGCCGCTTGCACCGATGGGATGTCCCAGCGCGATCGCTCCGCCGTTGACATTCAGCTTGCCGCGGTCAAAGCCCAGCGCTTTCGCCACCGCCAGGGATTGAACGGCAAACGCTTCATTGGCTTCGATCAGGTCGATCTGGTCCAGGGTTAAACCGGCCTTCTTCAGCACCTTTTGCGTTGCCGGCACCGGCCCGTACCCCATGATGGCAGGATCGACGCCAGCGCTGGCATTGGTCACGATCCTGGCCAACGGTTTGACGCCCAGTTCATCCGCTTTCTCGCGGGACATGATCAGCAGAGCCGCGGCGCCGTCGTTGATGCTGGAGGCGTTGCCCGCCGTTACCGTTCCGTCTTTTTTAAAGGCCGGCCGCAGTTTCGCCAGGCTTTCCACCGTGACTCCCGCGCGGGGCTGTTCGTCAACCGCAAAAAGCAGCGGGTCGCCCTTGCGCTGTGGAACCGGCACGGGGACGATTTCCTCCTTGAAACGGCCGCTCGCCAGTGCCTTCTGCGCCTTTTCCTGGCTCCAGGCGGCGAATTCATCCTGTTCCTCCCGTCCGATTTCGTACTTGCTGCTCAGGTTTTCCGCCGTAATCCCCATGTGGCAGTCATTGAAGGCACACCACAAACCGTCGCGGATCATCGAGTCGACCGCTTTCTGATCACCCATGCGGTATCCCGAACGCGCTCCTTCCAAGAGATAGGGGGCCTGACTCATGTTTTCCATGCCGCCGGCCAGCACCACGTCGGCATCGCCGCACAGGATCGCCTGAAACGCCAGGTGAACCGCCTTGAGGCCGGAACCGCAAACCTTGTTGATGGTCATCGCCGGCACTTCATCGGAAAGTCCCGCCTTAATCGCAGCCTGGCGGGCGGGGTTTTGCCCCAGGCCCGCCTGCAGCACGTTCCCCATGATGACCTCGTCCACCGCTTCCTTTGGCACTCCTGCCCGCTGCAAGGCGGCCTCCAGCACGATTCCGCCCAACTGCACGGCACTGACAGTGGAGAGGGAGCCCTGAAAGCTGCCAATCGCCGTGCGCACCGCACTGCCAATGACGATTTCCTTTTGACTCACGTGCATTCACACCTTTCCCAAAGGAATTTCTCCCTGGCCTTCTCGATTGCTTCCCAAGCCTGCTGTGGGCAGGGCAAACCGCAACATTGATTGCGCTTTCGAGTTAGTATATTCCGTATTTTTTGTATATTTCCTTCAGGAGCCAGTCCCCCCTTGCCCGGAAAAAAACCGCCAGCCCGGGGTGAAGTGAAAGGGCTGGCGGCGTTTCTTTTCGGTCTCTTCCTCAATTCGGTTCTGCGCGTTTTTTCAAGGATTTTGCTGCAAGATCCGGTACAGGGCGACGACGCAGGCAGCTCGCGTCATCGCTTTGTCAGGCTGGTATTTTCCGTTGACCGGATCGATCAGCCCGAGTCCCACCACGTTGGAAATGGACTGCGCGGCCCAGGACGGCCAGCTGCCTCGATCCGCCACTGCGGCAGCATTTGCCTGTTTCGCCACAAGGCGGTCGAGGATGACGGCCGCTTCCGCCCGGGTCACCGGCTGATACGGACGGAAGGTATTGTCTGCGTATCCTTTCACCAGACCTTTGGCGACAGCAACCTGGACGGCTCCGCGAGCGTATTCGGGAATGCTGTCCCTGAACGAAAGCTGGGGCGATGCCGGAAGCTCCCATTCAAAGACGCGCGCCAGAAGCGCGACGAACTGCGCCCGGGTCAGGGGCAGCTCCGGCCCAAAAGAGGTGCTCGTCACCCCTTTTACATACCCCTTGTTGGCCATGTAGGCAATTTCCTCCTTGGCCGGGTGGTTGGCGATGTCTGTAAAGGAAGTTTCACCGCCAGGCTGGTCCAGGTAGTAGGGGATGTACGTCCCATAGGCATTTACTTCGTACACCCACTCTCCTTCCGCGTTTTTCACGCCGGGCAGGACATCCAGCGTTCCCGTAGCCTCGTTTGCATACAGCAGACCGACGCCTTTCCCCGCGATCCAGTTTTTCGGCACCAGCTTCAACTGGATCGGGGAAGTGGCGATTTGATCCTCTGCCCCCGGTTTCAACTCTCCCGGCTTGATGACAAAGCAGTAATCGGCCGGAACATAACCGGGAAGCTGACGATCCACGATCGATTCCACCTCGATGCTCGCGTTCAGCAAGAACGGCGCGGTCCGGGCAAAGGAGAACTTGAGGTCAAGTTCGCTTCCCAGCGACATGCTTCCCGGCAGATCGGGCAGGACAAGCGCATTGTGCGGACCTTCCTGGTTGGGCAGGAGCAGGGAAAATTCGTCAAAGTAGAGCGTTCCCTGGTCATGCGTAATCGAATCGTCTGGCAGATCGACCACGTAGATGCTCTTCAACTGCAGCGGATAGGCGACATTGCCCGGGAAGTATCCCTTCACCTGTTTCCAGCCGGTCCAGTCGATTTGCTTTGCCAGGTCGACATAAACCGGTTTGCCGTTGGCATCGATCACTTCCGCGCGCAGCCAGTGGCCGCTGCCGTCTCCGTAGACCCACAGGTCAAGACCGAGCGGCTTGCCCGGAATCGTCACCGGTTTGGAGCCGAGCACCGCGTAGGCAATGCGCTTGTCGCTTGAGGGCGCTCCCGAGAAGTTGTACACCAGCTTACCCGCCTTCCGCGTGCGGAACACTGGGTCCGTGACGGTGACAAACGAGCCGCTGGAATTGATCGCAGACGGAATGGCTGCATGGTATGTGCCAGACAGGTTGTCAAAGGTAAGCCACGGCTGTTCAAACTGGCCTACGGAGAAAGGCACGTTCGCCGTCACCCCGTCGTAGCTGATGGTCAGCGTGCCGCTTCCGGTCCGGTCACCCGCGACGAGCTGCAGCTGGTCGTTTACCTGGACGATCGGTGAATTGACGCTTGCCGTTATGCTGGCCGGGTAGGCCTGGACGGTTGTCCCTTTGCGCGTCTTCAGCTTGACGTCGAGATCAAGCGTTTGTCCCGGCGCAACCGTAATCGGGTTGGGCGTGACGAGGATCTGCTCCACGTCCGCTCCGGAGAGCACATGAATCTGCTTGCTCTGCACGGCATTCCCCGCCCGTCCCGTAATCGTGACCGTGCCGGAACGGGTCGCCGTAAAGGTCTGTCCTTCCAACTTGCCCGCACCGTCCGCCGCTTCCCAGGTGATCTGGGCATTCCGGACGTCGTACGGCTGATAGTGGATGTCATAGCCCTTGCTTGCGGAAAGCGTCACCGTCTGCCCGATCAGCAGTTCGGCCGGAACGTCAATTTGGAATCCTCGCAATTCTCCGGCAGGTGCGGTGTTGAAAACGGCAAGACCTGTCGGCACGCGCCGTTCGCTTCCGCCCATCGGCTTGATGGCCAGATTGGCCTGCGTTTCCCCCGGCACCCGCGCCGCCATCGTCGTGGAACCGCCGCCGTCAAAGTTCACCGCGCGCCAGGACCCCAATTCCGCCATGATGCGGGCCAACTCGTCCAGATAGATGCCTTTGTTCCCGCTGACCGTGACCATGTACAGCGTTTTGCCGTCCTGGGAAACCCCGACAGCGGTGCGATAACTCAGCGAGGTAATCGACTTGTCCGCCGGAAAGCTGCTGAGCGGTTTTCCCTGGTCTACCAGCAGGACGTTGCCCCCCACGGCTTGCGTCCACTCCTCATTGAGCGGCGTGGTCTGATACTCCACATGGACTGTCGTGCCGACAGGGAAATTGTTTTTCAAAAATTCCGCCGCCGTCCCGTGCCCCCACAGAACGAATCCGTTGTACGGAATGTAAAAACCGGGTTGGTTAACGCGCACTTCCTTCGCCACGTTGTCGACGAAGAGAACTTCCACGACGTCCTTGTAGCCTGAAATGGCCCCGAGACTGGTTTGGCCGAAGGCGGGGGTGTACATGTTCAGCTGGTTCTGGTGGCTTTTCCGCCCCTCGCTCGGGTTGTATTCTTCCTTGTTGATGCCTTGCAGCGGATAGGAGTTCCCAGTCGCGGCCGAGGTTACCTTCCCGGTGAAGCCGAACTTTTCCACCAGGGCGCGCTTGTCGCTGGTAATCCCCAGGCTGTACCAGTACGAAATCAACCCCATCGAGGAAATGAGCTGCTTGTCCTTCATGACAATGCCAAACGGCGCTCCGCGCTTCGACATGTTGAAAAAGTCCGCGTTGATCGCCGCCACCGCTCCCGCTTCCCGGGCCATTTGGGTGATCGTCTGCCGCTCGGTAAGCCGGCCGTTGGTTCCATAAATCGGCTTTACTTCCACATAGGGATTGTTCAGGTCGACCTTGGTCACCATGACTTCGACCGTATCTCCCGCAAACGATTTCGTGTATTTCATCAATGTGGCTCCCTCGCCAATCGGCGTTTGCCACACCATCTGCAACGCACTTGTCTCTGCTCTCGCTTCAGCCACCTCGGCGGCAAGCGGAACAACCGGCAAGACTCCTCCCCAGGCAAAAGCTCCCGCGGCAAGCAGGATGATCACTTTCTGCGTCCTCATGATGTCTCTCCTCTCTCTGTCTCTCTGTCAATTTGCTCTGGTCGCTTACCCAGTTATTAGACGCAGCAGAAAAATGATAGTTTCGACCTTTTCCCAATTTGCTGCCTTGCAAAACTTTACAGCCAACCGAACAAGCCCGGTCCTGACGGGTCCGGGCTTGATTTCCAGTTATGGCCAATCAGCCTTGTTTGGTTTTCGCGGAAAAAGGAGCGGGACGTTCCGCGCGGAAACCGTAGTGGTACAAGATCGCTTCCACGATCCGGCGGGAAGCTTCCCCGTCGCCGTACGGATTGACTGCGCGCGCCATCTCTTCATAGGCGCGGCGGTCCGTGAGAAGTTCATGCGCAAGCTGGTACACCCGCTCTTCTTCCGTTCCGGCCAGCTTTAGCGTTCCGGCGGCGATGCCTTCCGGGCGTTCGGTCGTGTCGCGCAACACCAGCACCGGGACGCCAAGTGACGGCGCTTCCTCCTGAACTCCGCCGGAATCGGTCAAAATCATGTAGGCGCGGCGGGCAAAGTTGTGAAAGTCAAAGGCATCCAGCGGCTCAATCAAGTGAATCCGTTCGTGAGCGCCCAAAACTTCCTGTGCCGCCTCCTGCACCGCCGGGTTGAGGTGTACCGGGTAGACGACGGCAATCTCCGGATGCTCGTCCACCAGCCGGCGAACCGCGCGGAAGATCCGGCGCATCGGCTGCCCCAGGTTTTCCCTGCGGTGCGCCGTCATCAACACCATTTTGCGCCCTGCCACCTGCTGAAGCACGGGATGGTCGTAATCCTCGCGCACCGTCGTTTTCAGCGCGTCGATGGCGGTGTTGCCGGTAATATAGATAGACTGTTCCGGCTTGTTTTCACGCCGCAAATTTTCGGCAGCCCCCTCGGTCGGAGCGAAGTGCAAATCGGCCATCACCCCTGTCAGCTGGCGGTTCATCTCTTCCGGGAAAGGGGAGTATTTGTCCCCTGTGCGCAAGCCGGCTTCGACATGGCCGATCGCCACCTGGTTGTAAAAAGCGGCCAGGCTGGCGACGAACGTGGTCGTCGTATCGCCGTGAACCAGCACGATATCCGGCTTCACCTGCTTGATGACGCCATCGAGGCTTTGCAAGGCGCGAATCGTGACGTCCACCAGGGTCTGCCTGTCCTTCATGATGTTCAAGTCGAAATCGGGGGTAATCCCGAAGATCTCCAGAACCTGATCCAGCATTTGCCGATGCTGGGCGGTTACGCAAACAATGGATTCAATTTCGCGGTGTTTGTTCAGTTCATGAACGAGTGGAGCCATCTTGATCGCTTCCGGCCGCGTACCGAAGACGGTCATCACCCTGCAAGTTTTCATCCGATTTCCTCTCCTGCTGTTACTTTGTTCCAAACAAGCGGTCTCCGGCATCGCCCAGTCCGGGCACGATATAGCCGTGGTCATTCAGCTTTTCGTCCACGGCGGCCACGTAAATGTCAACGTCGGGATGTTCTTCCTGCACGGCCTTGATTCCCTCCGGCGCCGCGATCAGGCACATCAGCTTCATGTTCTTGGCGCCTCGTTTTTTCAGTGCCGTAATCGCTGCCGCAGCCGAACCGCCGGTGGCCAGCATCGGGTCGATGACGATCAGCTCCCGCTCGGCGATGTCCGAAGGAAGTTTGACGTAATACTCGACGGGCTTCAGCGTCTCCGGATCGCGGTAAAGGCCGATATGCCCCACCTTGGCTGCGGGAATCAGCTTCAACAGCCCGTCCACCATGCCCAGGCCTGCGCGAAGGATGGGCACGAGCCCTACCTTCTTTCCGGCAATCACCTTGGACTTGCAGGGGGAGACCGGCGTCTCAATGACCGTCTCTTCCAGCGGCATGTCGCGGGTAATCTCGTACCCCATCAGCATAGCCACTTCGTCCACCAGTTCGCGGAACGTCTTGGTTCCCGTATTCTTGTCACGAATAAACGTCAGTTTATGCTGAATCAGCGGATGGTCAAACACGTATACTTGGCTCATAACGAACGCTCCTCCGTTTCTCAGTACATCCTTCTCATCATAGCGAAGGAGCACTTGAACGTCAATTTATGCACTATTGGCGCTGTTGGCAATTGCCACACGGTTTGCAGTAAAAAGGCAGACCTGCCGATCAGAGTGAACGGCGGTCTGCCACACGTTGAGACAAAATCAGATCTGCAGTCCTTCATACATCGGGAAGCGCTGGCACAATGCCGCCACACGCCGGCGCGCCTCCTCGTGTTTCGCGGCGTCTTCCGGGTTTTTCAAGGTAAGCGCGATAATGGACGCCACCTCTCTCATCGCCGCCTCGTCGAAGCCGCGCGTGGTCACGGCCGGCGTACCCATGCGAATGCCGCTGGTGACAAACGGGCTTTCCTTGTCAAACGGAATGGTGTTTTTGTTGGTGGTGATGTTGACTTCATCCAGCAAATGCTCGGCCACTTTGCCGGTCAGGCCGATCTTGCTTACGTCGACCAGCACCAGGTGGTTGTCCGTACCGCCGGATATCAGCGACAGGCCTTCCGCCTGCAGCGCCTCGGCGAAAGCCTGTGCGTTCTTGATGATGCGGGCGGCGTAATCCTTGAACGCAGGCTGCAGCGCTTCTCCGAAGGCAACCGCTTTTGCCGCGATGATGTGCATCAACGGTCCGCCCTGGATCCCCGGGAAGACGGCCTTGTCAATTGCCTTGGCAAACTCCTCCTTGCACAGGATCAGACCGCCGCGCGGGCCGCGCAGGGTTTTGTGCGTAGTCGACGTGACGAAATGCGCATAAGGCACCGGATTGGGGTGCAGGCCTGCCGCAACCAGCCCGGCGATGTGGGCCATGTCCACCATGAAGTAGGCCCCGACCTCGTCGGCGATTTCGCGGAATTTGGCAAAGTCGATGGTGCGCGGATACGCGCTTGCCCCGGCGATGATCAGTTTGGGCTTGTGCTCCAGCGCCTTGGCGCGGACATCGTCATAGTTGATGCGGTGGTTGACCGGATCCACGCCATACTCGACAAAGTTGTACAGCGTTCCGGAAAAATTGACCGGACTGCCGTGCGTAAGGTGTCCGCCGTGGGAGAGATTCATCCCCAGCACGGTATCGCCCGGCTTCAGAACGGTGAAATAGACCGCCATGTTCGCCTGTGCTCCGGAGTGCGGCTGGACGTTGGCGTGTTCAGCGCCGAACAGCTCTTTTACACGGTCGCGCGCGATGTTTTCCACGATGTCGACGTATTCACATCCCCCGTAATAGCGGCGGCCCGGATATCCTTCCGCGTACTTGTTGGTCAAAACTGTCCCCATCGCTTCCATGACTGCGCGGCTGACAAAGTTTTCAGAGGCAATCAGTTCGATCTTGTCGCGCTGCCTGCCCAATTCCCGTTGAATCGCCTCCACGACTTGTGGATCCTGTTTGCGCAAAAATTCCAGCATGGTCATTGTTCCCCCTCAAAATTATGCTTGTCCCCAGCAGGGTCAACTACAACTTTGGTTCGAGACCGCGCGCTCGTACACCGCTCTGGCCCCTCCAATCAGCTTGGGACGCGTCCGGGCCGCCGTCACATGGGCTTCTCCAACCTTTTTGAGCGTCGGGCGAATCGGAACCGCCACCTGTTTCAGATGCATGCCGATCAGCGTGTCGCCAATGTCAATGCCGGCATCTGCCTGGATCCTCTCCACGACCACCGGGTCCTTCATCTGCAAAAAGGCGTGCGCGGCCATCGATCCGCCGGCATTCGGCACCGGAACGACAGAGACTTCTTCCCAGCCTTTTCGCTCCATTACCTCACGCTCCACCACCAGCGCCCGGTTCAAATGTTCACAACATTGAAACGCCACGGCAAAGCCAATCCGTTCCTGAACGGCGCGAATCCCCCGGTAGATCGCAGCAGCCACTTCTCCGCTGCCCGCCTTGCCGATGTGCTTGCCCAACACCTCGCTGGTGCTGCAGCCAAGCACCAGTACCTGCCCTGGCTTCAACCCGGCCAATCGGGCAACTTCGTCCGTGATTTCGCCCACCTGCCGTTCGATCGCCTGCAAATCCACTTAGTTCACTCCCTGCTGCGCTTCGAATTGTTTGATTTTCTCCACGCGGCGTTCATGCCGGCCACCTTGAAACTCGGTTTCCAAAAAGATTTTGACAATATCAAGGGCCAGGCCGGGACCGATCACTCTCTCGCCCATGGCCAACATATTGGCGTCGTTGTGTTCGCGAGTAGCCCGTGCGGAAAACGTGTCGTGGACCAGGGCGCAGCGAATCCCCGGCACCTTGTTGGCCGCGATCGACATGCCAATTCCCGTTCCGCATACCAGGATGCCGCAGTCAAACTCGCCGGCCGCCACTTTTTGCGCCACTGGCAAGGCATAGTCAGGGTAATCCACCGAATCTTCACAGTAACAGCCGAAGTCTTCGGTCTCGATATTCATGGAGGCCAGCAGCTTCTTGATTTCCTCCTTCAACCGAAATCCTCCGTGGTCAGCGGCAATCGCCACTCTCATCCGTCATCCCTCGCTTGTTGCATGATCGACACTATTATACATCATGATCCTTCCAAGCAATAGTGAACATTTATCCCTATTTCACAAAAAATGTTCGGACTCTTGCAATAAACAAGATCCTGGAACAACCCCAGCACCCTTCAATTTTCACGAATCACGGCATTCCTCCCGGGAAAGCCGGTCGATTAGCATGTCCAGCGACTCTTCGATTTCCTGTGCGCACCTGCGGTAAACCTCCAGATCACCGCCAAACGGATCAGCTATATCCGTAATGCCTTCCACTCCCACAAACTCCCGCAGCGTATGTACCTTGGACTGGGCAGCGGGAAAAATGCTGAGCACTGCCCGCTTATGGCTTTCCGTCATCGTCAGGATCAGATCGGCCCAGTCGACCAACTCTTCACTCAGGGAGGAAGACTTGTGCTCGGTGTCAATTCCGCGCTCACGCAGCACCTCAATCGCGTGCGCGGAGGCCGACTGCCCGTCGAATGCCGCCACACCGGCTGAGCGAACCTCCCATTCCTGTCCGTTTGCCTTTGCGCGGAACAGCGCTTCCGCCATCGGGCTGCGGCAGGTGTTTCCGGTACAGACAAACAAGATCCGTTTCACGGTTTCTTCCCCCCTCCGTCCGCGTTTCCTGCAATCACAAGATTATTTTCAACCCAAAGCTGAGCAAAATCAATCCTCCGACAATTTCGCCGTACTCGCCCAACCATCCTCCCACGCTCCGGCCCAAGAGCAGCCCGCAGGAAGACATGAGCGTCCCCATGAGACCAAACAGAGAGATCGCCAAAAGCGTGTTCACTTCCATCAACCCGAAGGAAAAGCCCACCGTCAGCGCGTCAAGGCTTACGCTGAAGGCAAACAACAGCAACCCCAGGCCTTTTGTGCGCATGACGCTTTTCTGTTCCCTTTGGGAAAATCCTCCCCACATCATATGAAAACCAATCAGCATCAACACGCTCCCGCCAATAAAGACCGCGATGCCTCCCACTAGATCTGACAAATAGACGCCGGCCGTGATCCCGATGACAGGCATCGCGACGTGAAACAAGCCTATGGTAATGCTGACCTTGACAATTTCCTTGAAGCGAATTCCCACCATGCCGACACCGACGCCCAGCGAGAAAGCATCCATGCCGAGGGCAAACGAGATCATCAGCAGGGTGAGAAACTGCCCCCATTGAAACAAGGCGAAGTCCAATTTGCCTCCTCCTCCTGTCCATTCACCTTATGCGGACAAGGAGAAGTTTAGAAGTATCAGACGGACACAATCCGACCGCCCGCGGCTTTTTCCAGCCGGTTCATGACGGCCATGCCCATGCCTTTGCGCGGAAACGTCTCGGATACGATAAACTGCACCTGCAGATCGTCGAACCGGCGCAGTGCCGCATACAAACGCTTCGCCGCCTCTTCCAGCCGGCCGGATGCGCCGACGGAGAGAACCACGTCTGCATCGGGGTGGGTTTTCCAGTCTTTCACATGTTCTTCCACGGCCAGCACACCGGTTTTCAATCCCTGCTGTCTGGCCCGGTGCAGCATCTCCGCCATTTTTTCACGAACCCGGGGGTAATCGCCGGACACCAGCCACATTTCTCCCTCCGGCGCATAATGCGTGTACTTCATGCCGGGAGCGCGCGGCGTCTCCGCGGCGCCGGCGGAAAAAGACGGATCGAGCGCCACTTCGCCGATCACCGCTTCCAGCTGTTCCAGCGTCACTCCTCCCGGGCGCAAAATCATCGGCGGTTCCACGGTCACATCCACCACGGTCGATTCTACCCCCACACCCGTCGATCCTCCGTCCAGCACGCCTGCGATTCGGCCATCCAGATCCGCCAGGACGTGGGCGGCCGTTGTCGGGCTCGGTCTGCCGGAGCGATTGGCACTGGGAGCGGCAATCGGCACTCCAGCCTGTTGCAGCAGGGCCAGCGCCACCGGATGATCCGGCATGCGCACGCCGACCGAGTCGAGACCTGCTGTCACCAGCGAAGCCACGTGCGAGGTTCTGGGCAAAATCACCGTCAGCGGCCCCGGCCAAAACGCTTCCATCAAGCGCTCCGCTTTTTCCGGGACCTCCCGCGCCACAAGAGCCAGCTGTTCTTTGGTGCCGATATGGACAATCAACGGATTGTCACTCGGCCTGCCTTTTGCCAAAAATATTTTTTCCACAGATTCGTCAGACAATGCATTGGCTCCCAGCCCGTACACCGTTTCCGTGGGAAAGGCCACCACTTCCCCTTCCCGCAGCAGGCGGGCTGCATCCACAATCTGTGTACAACTCGAGAGATTTTCCACAACTTTATCCACAATCCAGATCTTTGTTGCCTTCAAGCGTTCCATACCGGGAAAAATCCTTTCTTCTTGCTACTCTCATGACAATTCGCGACGTAAGGTATAGTGCCAGTATAGTGCCGGGACGAAAAGTTTTCAACAATCTGTGGGTAACTTGTGTATAACTGTTTGGATAAAGCCTTCTCCAACAGGAGCACCGCCCTTTGGCAGATGCGCGTCTTGCCGGATCAAGGAATGGAGCACGAAGTCCCGGCCCGGCTTTCAAATTTTTCCACAATTGTTGTGAAAGCTGGTGTAGTATAGAAGGAAAAGAATCCATTGATCCATTTGTTAGACCAGTTGCGAAGGGAGAATGATTGCATACCATGAAACGCTTTGCCGCATCCGTCTTCAGCGCCGCCATGCTGTTTGCCAGCCCGGCACCGCTTGCTTTCGCCGCCGATTCGCCGGCTTCATCCGCAGTACAGCAAGCACAAGCAACCATCACTCCGAAGTCGATTACTTCCTCCACCGCCGAGTACGAGGCGCGCATCACCTATCCGGTCATCAGCGGTCTTGCGGACAAGGCTTTTGAAGCGCAGCTCAACGCGGAACTGTACCAATACGTGACAAATACTCTGAAAAGCTTCCAGCAGCAAATCAGTGAAAACGCAGCTGACGCCAAGGAATTCGGATGGAAAATGCCTTTCGGCGATCTTGAAATCTCGTATGAAGTGCATACGAATGGAAAACTCCTTTCCTTCTCTCTGACCCAATACGTGTTCACCGGGGGCGCACATGGGTTGACCACTGAAGTCTTCTACAACATCGCCAACCTGCCAAAGGCACAAAAGCTGGAGCTCTCGGACCTGTTCCAGCCCGGCTACGATTACCGCAACATCCTGTCGATGATGATCAAACTGCAAATCGATCAACTCAGCAAGGAAGAGCAACTGCCATACTGGTTTGAAAGCATCGACAAAAACCAGCCGTTCTCGATTCAGGACGGAGACCTGGTCATTCATTTTGGCCCGTACGAAATCGCGCCGTACGTTGCCGGATTGCCTTCCTTTACGATTTCCAAGTACCGCTACCACAACCTGCTGAAGCCGCAAATTCAGGCGCTGCTTCAACAAAAATAGAAAAATCCTGCTCGTCAAAAAACGGTACTGCAGACCGAACTGATCCAGTACCGTTTTTTATCGCCGTTTTTTACGTTTTTGATCCGCAGCTGTGCCGCTCAGGAAAACAGCCATTGCAGCTTTTCCCAAAAGAAAAATCTCATTTCCACTTCAGGCACTGTGGCGAAATTGGAACCTGCCTCCCGCTGTTCGCTTACCTCCATGCGGGAGGCGGAAAACGCACCGGCATTCGCCTGCGCTCTTCTCTCTTCCCGCACCTCGCCTGCCGCACCTGTCCGTACGGCATCGCCGTTGGACAGATCGATGAAGCAAAGCGGCGGAAACAGCACGCACCACCAGTTTTGTCCCTGCGCTTCCCCGATGCTGACGCGCACGGCCTTGTACTCGCCGGCCGGGTAGACGTACGAACCGTACAGTTTCGTCGGGAAAGGAACATCCCCGAATTCGACGACTGTCGGGTAGGAAAATCCCCGATCGCGAACCGTTTGTTCCACCACTTGCTGCAGTTCGGGCAGCCTGGCCGCCACCACCTGCTGCGCCTGCTCAAAGGTTTTGATTTCCCCTGCCCAGCTGTTCATCGTGGCAATCAAGGCGTCGCGCACTTCCCGTTTCAACCACTGGTCCTGAAACGAATCGCTGTTGGCAATGATCCGCAACCGGATCGACTCTTGAGGGATTGGCCCGTTATCCAGCACATTGGCCACGGCAAGCTGTCCCTCCCAGCTCGACATCAACAGAAACAAACTGAACCCCAGCAAGAACAAGCGTTTTACTGCATTCATTGCAACCGTCTCCCTTTGTCCAAACTGCCGTTTCTCCTTTTTCTTCTCTGGCACCAGTATGGGCAAAGAGAGCGAGAGGCATACCTGGATGCGGAAATATTTTGTCAATTCTGCCGAAAAACGGGTTGCGCCCGGGAATTACTTCCTCATCCCGAGCACAACCCGTTCAATCCCCGCCAGGTCGCAGACCACGGCGGTTTCGTCAATCACGCCCGAAGCCATCAACAGTGCTGCCACATCCCTCGCCCGGTGAATGCCCACTTCGAAGGCGACCAATGCCCTCTCGCGCAAAAGCACCGGCAGCGCCTCACACAAGCGGCGGTAGAAGTCAAGTCCGTCCCGCCCGCCGTCCAGCGCCAGACGCGGCTCGAAATCGCGCACTTCCGCGTCCAGTTCCTCGATTTCGCGGCTGGGAATATACGGCGGATTGGAGACCAGCACGTCCAGTTTCAGGCCTTCCCGGATCAGCGGCTCGACCAGATCGCCGAGCAGGAAGCGGACTTCCGCTCCGAGACGTTTCGCGTTTTCCGCCGCGATGCGGACAGCATCGGGAGAAATGTCAACGGTGGACACCATCCAGTTGGGTCGCTCGCAGGCAAGAGTGACGCAAATGGCGCCGCTGCCTGTCCCAATGTCAGCCACCTGCAGCCGGCTGTCGGCCCCCCACATCCGATCTGCCGCATGAAGCACCTGCTCGACGAGGATCTCCGTCTCCGGCCGGGGGATGAGAACGCCGGGGCCTACGGCAAAGGGACGCCCGTAAAACTCCTGCTGACCGAACATGTACTGGAGCGGCTCGTTTGCCGCGCGCCGCCGGCACAAGTCCGCCAGCTTATCCGCCGCATCGGCCGGGAGCGGTTCAGCCATGGAGGTCAAAAAGCGCGTGCGGTCCCAGCCCAGACAGTGACGGATCAGCAGTTCCGCTTCAAACGCCGGATCTTTCACTCCGCAATCGCGCAAAAAGGAAGAAGCCCCGGCCAGGGCTTCCCGGATCGACGTCACGTTGGACCAATCAGGCAGTGAACGCATGTTTTTTCAACAGCTCCGTCTGTTCGTGCATAATCAGGTTGTCAATCACTTCATCCATTTCCCCGTCCAGCACTGCCTCCAGACGATGCAGGGTCAAGCCGATTCTGTGGTCGGTCACACGGCTTTGCGGAAAGTTGTAGGTGCGAATCCGCTCGCTGCGGTCCCCGGTGCCCACCAGGCTTTTGCGGGTCGCGTCCGCTTCCGCGATTTGCTGCTGCATGTAGTAGTCGTACAAACGCGCGCGCAGCACGCGCAGTGCCTTTTCCTTATTGGAATGCTGGGACTTTTCATCCTGGCAGGAAACGACGATGCCTGTCGGGATATGCGTCACGCGGACAGCCGACTTCGTGGTATTGACGCTTTGGCCGCCGGCGCCGCTGGAACAGAACGTGTCAATGCGAATGTCCTTTTCGTTGATTTCCACTTCCACATCTTCCGCTTCCGGCAGCACCAGCACGGTCGCCGTGGAAGTATGAATCCGTCCGCCCGACTCCGTCGCCGGAATCCGCTGCACGCGGTGTGCGCCGCTTTCAAATTTCAGCTTGCTGTACGCTCCGCGGCCGCTGATGGAGAAAATGATTTCCTTGTACCCGCCGATGTCGGTCGGGGTTGCCTCCAGCACCTCCAGTTTGAAGCCCTGCCGTTCCGCGTAGCGGGAATACATGCGGAACAGGTCGGAAGCAAACAAGGCAGCCTCATCGCCCCCCGCGGCCCCGCGAATCTCCATGATGACGTTCTTCTCGTCATTGGGATCCTTGGGCAGCAAGAGAATTTTCAATTTTTCCTCCAGTTTTTCCTTGCGCGCAGTCAGATCGCTGATTTCCATTTTGACCATCTCGCGCATTTCGTCGTCGAGCTTTTCCTCAAGCATCGCCTTGGCATCATCAATTTGCTTTACCACGGATTTATATTCACGATATACGATGACCGTCTCTTCCAGGGAAGCCTGCTCCTTGGACAGTTCTCGCAAACGTTTTGTATCACTGATGACGTCGGGGTCACACAGGAGGTTGGTTACTTCTTCATAACGCTCTTCCACTGCAGACAAGCGCGTAAACACTGTACTTCACCCCATTGTTCACATACATAATTGTCACTGCATGATAACAATAAATTATAGGGGGAAACCGAGAATAAGTCAAAACGCATTTGTGCCAAACAGGCGCGGCATTTGTGCGGCCGAGCCTGTTTGGATGCAAAGAGGGGGAGGTCAGCGGTGATACCCGTCGTGGGATGTGACGTGAAACGTGTAGCGGGGCAGTTTTTGCCTGAGGGCGGACAACACCTGTTTTTCAATGTTGCGCGCCTCGTTTGCCGTAACGTTGTGCTTTAAGTCAAGCGTGACGTAGGCGATGTTGCCGTTCAAGGTGATGCGGCAATTTTCCACGCCTGGAACAGACTTCGCCATCTGCCGCATGCTGTTCAAATCAACCTGGTAATTGCGCGTGCCGGCATGCCCGACAATCAGGTTGGGGTTTTGATTGCGGCCCATCAAATCGTCCCGGTCGGTCTGCCCGGGCCCTACCCTTGTGCGCACTTCTCCTTCTCCATACCCGCGTTCCAGCCCCTGGTTGCTCGAAATCCGCGGCTGTCCGGGCAGGGCATTGTTGATCCCGTTGTTGGTGCAGCCTGCAAATACCAGACAAGACAGCAGCACTCCCGCCGTCATCCTGAAGAATCCGCCGCCGGAAAACCGTTGCACCCGAAAGCCACCTCCTTTTTGCCCTTATTCTGTGCAGCGGCTGGGAGGCACATGCACTGCCCCCGGAGGCGGCCCGGCGGATACAGCGGTTTTACAATTTTGTTTATTCGTCATTTTTTGCCCTTGTGAATCGGCGGATGGTAGTAATGCCGGCGGCAAACGCTGCTGTAGGTATCGTTTCCGCCGATTTCAATCGTCTCGCCGGTGTAAATGGGTTGTCCGTTCTTAAACTTGAGAATGTGTGTCGCCTTTTTGTTGCAGTAAACGCAAACAGTTTTGATTTCCTCGATTTTGTCGGCTTCGCACAACAGAGCGTAGCTGCCGGTGAACAGCTCGTTTTTGAAGTTTTTCAGCAGGCCGTAGACGATCACGGGGATGTCCAGTTCGTCGACCACCCGCACCAGCTGCTCGACGTGATGCCTGCCGATAAACTGCCCCTCGTCCACCAGCACGCAGTCCGGTTTCGGCTCTTCCGCCGCGACGATGGCAAACAGGTCGGTGTCGTCGCTGATCGGGATCGCGTCCCGGCTGATTCCAACGCGCGAAGCCACCTTCCCCACACCGTAGCGGTCATCGACGGCCGGCGTGAAAACCAGCACCTTTTTGCCGGACTGTTCGTAGTTGTGCGCCACTGTCAGCAGCTGAATGGATTTGGAAGCATTCATTGCTCCGTAGCGAAAATACAATTGTGCCACGTTCCTTGCTCTCCTTACCCGGGAAGAGCGCTCTTCCCCTTGCTTGAATAAAAGCAAAACCAGGCGAAACGCTCCGCCTGGTCGGTCCAATCCCTTCCAAACATTAGGAAAGATTGTATTTGCGTTTGAAACGGTCCACACGGCCGCCTGTGTCAACGTATTTTTGCTTGCCCGTAAAGAAAGGATGGCAATTCGAGCAAATTTCCACACGCAGAGCCTGTTTGACGGAACCGGATTCAAATTCGTTACCGCATGCGCACGTAACTTTTACGATGTGGTAATCCGGGTGAATTCCTGGTTTCATCGCTAACACCTCTCTTTGCCCTGAATCGTTTGCCGAAACAGAGTTATTCAAAACACATAAGTACACGATAGCACAGAGAGCAACAAATTGCAAGAATCACATTACTTGACCGCTTTTTTCCTGCGCTGCAACTCTTTCGGCGGAACATGGGTAAACGAGCCGATCACCAAGTCCGGCAGTTCCTGCTGGTAAATTTCGATCGCCTGCTTCATGCCGAACACCTCTCCTTGCGCCTTGGGAATCATCGCCAGGTAGCTTTCCGGGTCGATGTTCAGGTTCCGCAGTTGGATCATCTTGATTCCGGTGCGGCGGATAAACCCGATCATCGCTTCGATCTCTTCCTCCCGGTCAAATACGCCCGGGAAACAGAGGTAGTTGATCGACGTATAGACTCCCTGGGAAGAAGCGTACTCCGCCGATCGGGCCACGTTTTCCAGCGTGTAGTGGCGCGGCCGGTAATAGGCGTTGTAGTGTTCCTCGATGGCGCTGATGATGCTGATGCGCATCAGGTCGAGACCGGCGTCGACGATTCCCTTGATGTGGTCGGTCAGCCCTGCATTGGTGTTGATGTTGATAAAGCCCATGTCGGTCTGCTCCCGTACGCGGCGCATCGCCGGGATGATGATTCCCGCCATCGTGGAAGGCTCTCCTTCACAGCCCTGGCCAAAACTGATGATGCTGTCCGGTGTCTGCAGGTGATGAAGCATGACTTCCACCAGCTCGTCCACTGTCGGCTTGAAGTTCATCCGCGTCTGCGGAGAAGGAAAGCCGCTGTCCGGCGGCTGTTCGGAGATGCAACCGTAGCAGCCCGCGTTGCAGGTGGAAGAAACGGGCAGGCTCCCTTCCCAGCGGTGGAAAAAGTTGTTGGAAGCGGTGAGGCACTCGTATTCCAGGGCACAGTGGGACAAGTGGCGCAAAATCCGGTTATTCGGGAACAGCTCCAAGGTCATCTCCACGCGTTGCCTGAGCTCGTCCATCGGGAAATTGAGCGGGTCCCACTGGTAAATGTCATCGCTTTTCCTTCCCGCCACCCAAAAACGGTCATCTTTCCAAACGACCGCGGTGTAGCCGAAAAGCGGCAACTTGCTTTTCTTGTCCGTCTTGATGTAACCGGGGAGCAACAGACGGGTGATGCCCTGCGGAACCAGTGCTCCGACAGCTGTACAGCCGCCCAGTTTCACCATCTCTCCGGTTTCCGGATCCATCCCGACCGGAACGGTATCCGGCAGACTGACCAGTGTCGACCCCTCCGGCATGGGGATCAGTTCCTCTTCGAGAATTTCCGTCAAGATGTCCCCATTTCTCCCCACTGCAAACAGTTCGGGGTGGTCGTACACATTTCCCTTGTCATCCGCGTATACCAAATACATGAAAATCCCTCGTTTCTTTGCTTTGCCCATTGTATCGCATTGAAAAAGCAAAGTAAATCGGGGAAGGCCTACCTTTTCAGATACGGCAGCGGATTGATCGGCACGTCGTCCTGCAATACTTCAAAGTGCAAATGGTAACCTGTCGCATCACCGGTATTGCCCATGTAACCGACGATTTCGCCGGTTTCCACCTGCTGCCCGGCAGTGACGAGAATGGTGCGCAAGTGGGCGTAAACAGTCTTCAAGCCGTCACCGTGATCGATCACCACCATTTTCCCATAGCCGGAACGGTTCGTTCCCGCTTCAATCACCACCCCCGCCTGGGCGGCGCGGATCGGTGTCCGTTCCTTGGTCGCACTCCACAAGTCAACTCCTTTGTGAACTTTCCCCCATCTGACGCCAAAGCCGCTGGTAATGGTCGCTTTTGCAACCGGCCATTCCAAAGCTCTGCGAATCCGGGCAGATGCTTGCCGGCTGGCCACCTGCGCCATGTTTTTTCGCGGCTTCCCGTCCTCGTACTGCCGTTGCGGCCCTGTCATCAGCGGAACATAGACAACCTGTCCCACGTACAGGTTGTCCGCCAGCCACCTCAACAGGGGGTTTCGTTCCCTCAGCAATTCCTTGCTGACCCCGTATCGGCTGGAGATGTAATTCAGCGTTTCTCCCCGCTTGACGATGTGCTTGATTTCTTCATTGCTGAGAATCAGCTTCAACCCGATCCCCAGCATATTTGGATTTTTAATTTTGTTCACTTCAATCAACTTATGTAGAGGAATTCCGTAACGGCTGGCAATTTCCGAAAGCGTGTCTCCCTGACGCACTTCATATACCATCACTTTGCGGTTCGGAGCGGAAGGGCGCGTCAACTCAGCAAACGGGTTGAAGGCCTGAAACAACGTCTGTTCTACAATCGCCATCCGCACTTCCTCCCTGCTTTCCAAAGAAAGGGGCAGATGCGCATCATCCAATGTCACTTTGTCACTCCTCCTCGTGAGACTGCTTCTTTTACCATATGCCAAAACGGAAAAAGCCATGAATCGATGACAAAAAAATGCCCCCGCCAGCCTAGGGCCGGCTAGGGACACCCGTTTTCCATTTCATTGTCCATTCGCGGCCGTGGTTCTGCCGCCCCCTTTGATCAGCTTGGACTCCAGGGACTGGACAAACTCCTCGTTGGTCTTGGTTTCCGCCAGTCTTTTGATAAAGTTTTCGACAAACTCGCTCGAATCGTTCATGTTCTTGCGAATCAACCACAGCTTCTCCAGCTCATCTTTGGACAAAAGCAGCTCTTCCCGGCGCGTGCCCGAGCGGCGGATGTCGATGGCCGGAAAGATGCGGCGTTCCGCCAGTCTGCGGTCCAGATGCAGCTCCATGTTTCCGGTTCCCTTGAACTCCTCGTAAATCACATCATCCATCCGGGAACCGGTCTCCACCAGCGCTGTGGCCAGAATGGTCAGACTGCCGCCTTCCTCGACGTTGCGCGCGGAACCGAAAAAGCGCTTCGGCCGATGAAAAGCTGCCGGATCGATCCCGCCGGACAGGGTGCGGCCGCTGGGAGGAATGACCAGGTTGTATGCCCGCGCCAGACGCGTGATGGAATCAAGCAGGATCACCACGTCTTTCTTGTGTTCCACCAGCCGTTTGGCCCTCTCCAGCACCAGTTCCGCCACCTTGATGTGGTTTTCCGGCAATTCGTCAAACGTGGAAGCGACCACTTCCCCTTTCACCGAGCGCTGCATGTCGGTCACTTCTTCCGGCCTTTCGTCGATCAACAAAACAAACAGATGGATATCCGAGCGGCTTTCCATGATGCTGTTGGCGATTTCCTTCAGCAACATGGTTTTTCCCGCTTTGGGCGGAGCCACGATCAGTCCACGCTGGCCAAGCCCAACAGGAGCAATGAGATCAATCAGGCGGGTGGAAATGCGATCAGGTGCGGTCTCCAAGACAAGCTTGTTTTGCGGATAAAGCGGAGTCAAGGCGGGAAAGTGAAGTCTTTCTGCGGCTGTCTCCGGGTCCTCCCCATTGACAGCTTCTACTTGCAGAAGTCCGAAATAACGTTCATTTTCTTTCGGGGGCCGAGCCTTGCCCGACACCAAATCCCCCATCCTCAAATCAAAACGGCGAATCTGCGACTGGGAAATGTAAATGTCCTCGGAACTGGGCAGGTAATTGATTGGGCGGAGGAAGCCGTATCCTTCCGGCAGGATTTCCAAAACTCCCTCCATAAACATCAGTCCATCCTGCTCTGCCTGGGCGCGGAGGATGGCAAAAATCAATTCCTTTTTCTTCATCTGGGAGTAATACGGGATGTGGTATTCCTTTGCCAACTTGTACAAGTCGGTCAGTTTTTTCTCTTCCAACTCGGAAATTAACATAGATCCACCACTCTTTATATACTCACAATTCTCATCCGAACTGGAACTTACAGCACCAATGCAGATTTGCGTTCCAGGCGATGGGTTCCTTCAATAAAACGAATGGTGCCTGTCTTGGCGCGCATGACGACGGAATGGGTCGTAGCTGTCGTGCCTTGAAAACGCACACCCTTCAGCAGTTCTCCGTCTGTCACCCCAGTAGCGGCAAAAATGGCGTCGTCTCCTTTCACCAGGTCGTCCATGTACAAAACCTGATTCGGATTGGCCAGTCCCATCTTTTTGCAGCGCTCCAGCTCTTCCTCGTTCTGGGGCAGCAGCCTTCCCTGGATTTCACCGCCCAGGCATTTGAGGGCAACCGCCGCCAAGACGCCTTCCGGAGCCCCTCCGGTACCAAACAGGATATCGACCCCTGTACCGGGGAAGGCGGTGTTGATGGCCGCGGAAACGTCACCGTCGGAAATCAGGCGAATCCGTGCCCCTGCTTCCCGGATTTCGTGAATGATCTTCTGGTGGCGATCCCGATCCAGCACGATCGCGACCAGATCACTGATGTCCTTGCCCGTTGCTTGAGCCACGGCCTTCAGGTTGTCGCGCACCGGTGCGTTGATGTCCACCTTGCCCACAGCCTGCGGCCCTACTGCGATCTTCTCCATGTACATGTCCGGCGCGTGCAAAAGGTTGCCTCGGTCGGCGACAGCGATCACCGAAATGGCACCCCAGGTTCCCTTGGCAAGGATGTTGGTGCCTTCCAGCGGGTCAACCGCCACGTCTACGGCAGGAGCGACACCCTGTCCCAGACGCTCGCCGATGTAGAGCATGGGCGCTTCGTCCATCTCGCCCTCGCCAATCACGACAACCCCGTCCATCGGCACTTTTTCAAATTCCCTGCGCATGGCGGTAGTCGCCGCGTCGTCGGCCTCGTCCTTTTTGCCGCGTCCCATCCAGCGGGCCGAAGCCAATGCTGCCGCCTCTGTCACACGTACCAGTTCAAGCGTTAAACTTCGTTCCATTCTGGGAGTCTCTCCTCTCCTGGTAATTGGCAGTCCTACCGTTGATGATGTTCCGATTGCGGCAAACTGATTCGTTGGATGTCCGCTCCCAACTTCTGCAGCTTGCCCACAAAATTCTCATACCCGCGATCGATATGTTCCAATCCTTCCAATTCCGTGGTTCCCTCTGTCGCCAGGCCGGCAATAAACAAGGCAGCTCCGGCGCGCAAATCAGAGGCGACCACTTTCCCCCCGTTCAGCTTTCGGCCGCCTTCGATCACTGCCGATCGGCCCTCAACCTTGATCGAGGCGCCCATCCGGCGCAGTTCTTCGACATGGCGGAAACGGGAGCTGTAAATATTGTCCGTCACGATGCTGCAACCCTGAGCCAGGGCCAGTAATGTCGTAATCGGCTGTTGCAAATCAGTGGGAAAACCCGGATATGGACTGGTCTTCACATCGCTGGCCCGGTACCTTCCCCGTCCAATGACCTGGATGGCGTCATCCAATTCCCGCACTTCTGCGCCGATCTCGCGAAGTTTCGCCGAGACCGCTTCCAAATGTTTGGGGATTACGTTTTCCACCAGCACATTCCCATTAGTCGCAGCGGCGGCAATCATGTACGTGCCTGCCTCGATCCGGTCCGGAATGATCGTATGACGGCAGCCGTGCAGGCGATCCACTCCGCTGATGCGGATCATGTCCGTGCCTGCCCCCTTGATGTCCGCCCCCATGTTGTTCAACAAGGTCGCCACGTCGACAATCTCCGGTTCCCGGGCGGCGTTCTCAATAATCGTCACGCCTTCCGCTTTGGACGCAGCCAGCATGATGTTGATTGTCGCCCCCACGCTGACCAGGTCCAGATAAATGCGGGCGCCTTTCAACCTGCCGTTGCGGGCACGGATGCTCATCACGCCGTTTTTGTTTTCCACCGTCGCCCCGAGCGCTTCAAATCCTTTCATGTGCAAATCCGTAGGCCGGGGACCCAGGTCGCATCCTCCCGGAAGTCCCACGTGGGCTTCGCCGAATTTGGCCAGCAGGGCCCCCCACAAATAGTAGGAAGCCCTCAGTTTTTTCACGCGGCCGTTGGGCATGACGATGGGCTTCATCGGACGTCCGTCAATTTCCATCCAATCGTCTTCAAACAGCACATCCGCTCCCAGTTCCTTGAGAAGTTCGTAATAGATCGCGACGTCCTGGATGCGGGGAAGGTTTTCAATCACGACCGGGCCATCAGCCAGCAGCGCTGCCGGAATCAGGGCGACGGCGCTGTTTTTGGCTCCGCTGATGCCAACAGTCCCGAGCAACGGTTTCCCACCGTTTATTATCAGCTTATCCATGTTTCGTTCTCCTCAGGCGTAATCGGGAAAGAAGCACCTTCCCCCATGGGAAAAGGTGCTTAATCATTCGCAGATCCCTTATTTTTGCATGTTTGCCCAATCGGCGAGAAACTTCTCCAAACCGGAGTCCGTAAGAGGGTGAGCGATCAACTGCTTGAACACCTTGGCCGGGATCGTCGCGTAATGGGCACCGCGCCGCGCTGCCTCCATCACGTGGACAGGATGACGTACCGACGCGGCAATAATCTCCGTTTCAATTCCGTGGATGGAAAAAATTTCAGAAATGTCTTCGATCAGTTTCAAGCCGTCGTGACCGATGTCATCGAGGCGGCCGAGAAACGGCGAGACGAATGTGGCTCCCGCCCGTGCCGCCAGCAACGCCTGGTTGGCGGAAAAGACCAGCGTCACGTTCGTCTTGATTTTCTTTTTGGCAAAATATTTGGTTGCCTTCAATCCTTCTGCCGTCATCGGCAGCTTCACCACGATGTTTTTGGACAGGGAGGCCAGTTTTTCGCCTTCCTCGATCATGCCTGCCGCATCCGTGCTGATCACTTCCGCGCTGATCGGCCCGTCGACGATATCGAGAATCTCCTTGAGGGTTTCGATAAAGTCGCGCCCTTCCTTGGCGACCAGGGACGGATTGGTCGTGACACCGGCAAGCACGCCCCACTCGTGGATTTCCCGGATTTCTGCAACGTTGGCTGTATCAATGAAAAAGCGCATGGTTGTCCTCCTGGTTACGCTCGATTGCTGCTGCCAAACAAACGCATTTTCCCCTTCACAACTTCCTTGATTGCCTCACGGGCGGGACCAAGGTATTTGCGCGGATCGATTTCATTCGGTTTGTCAGCCAAAATCTTGCGCACCGTCTGCGTGCATGCGACTTGGTTTTCCGTATTTACGTTGATTTTCCCGACACCCAGACTGATCGCCTTGACGATCGCGTCATCCGGTACGCCCGAACCGCCGTGAAGAACAATCGGCGCTTCGATTTGAGAAGCTACTTTTTCGATAATGTCGAAGCGGATCTTCGGTACCCCTTTGTACATGCCGTGAGCGGTACCTACCGCAATGGCCAAATAATCCACCTTGGTCTCTTCCCAGAAGCGAATGGCCTCTTCCGGTTTTGCCAAAGCGGCATCTTCCTCATCCACCGAGAGGTCGTCCTCTACTCCACCAATCGTACCCAATTCTCCCTCTACCGAAACGCCAACCGCATGAGCAGCAGCCACTACCTGCTTAGTCAACCGAATGTTCTCTTCAAAGGGATAGTGGGAGCCGTCGAACATCACTGACGAAAATCCGGCACGGATGCACTTCATCACCATCTCAAAGCTGCTGCCGTGATCCAGATGCAGGGCAACTGGCACACCGGCGCGTTCTGCCGCCGCTTTTGCAATCGCTACGGTATATTCCAGGCCCATGTATTTGAGAGCACCCTCAGACACGCCAAAAATCACAGGCGACTTCTCTTCCATCGCCGCTTCTGTGATCGCTTGGGTAAACTCGAGATTGTTCAAGTTGAATTGTCCAACTGCATACTTGTGTTTTTTGACGTCTTCCGTAAAAGCAGTCATTGGTACGAGTGGCATATTTATAAATCCTCCTCTAGCAGACTCATTAATGTGGCTTATTATACCACATCGCTCCGCATGTTAACAGGGACGCTTGTCTCTCATCCCGCCGTGTCCGCTAACCGGCCAGTTGTTGCTGCACCGCAATGCGAAGTTCATCAATGTCGAAAGGTTTGGTAAAATGGGTCAAAGCGCCAAGCTGCGTGGCTTCCTTGATCATGTCAAGCTCGCCGTAAGCTGTCATCATGATGACTTTGATTTCCGGGTTGATTTTCTTGATGTGCTTCAATATCTCAATTCCATCCATGCCGGGGATTTTCATGTCCAAAATCACCAGGTCAGGCGATTCCTTTTCCACAATCTCCAAAGCCGTTTTTCCGTTTGCTGCTTGGAAAGTTTTGTATCCTTCCTTCCCCAGGACTTCGTACAGCAGAATGCGGATCCCATATTGATCATCGACGACCAGCACCTTTTTGTCGCCCTTGTCAGCCATATGCGACTCCTCCTGACCAATGCAATACTTAAGAAAGATTGATTCGCCCAAAAGAAGGGAAATCCTTCCTGAAGGGTTTCAATTTTCCTCCTTTTTCCCTGTTTCCCGTATAATGGGGGAACCGATTTTTCAGACCTTAAGGAGCTGGAACATGCACAGATGGATACCATTTGGCTCATTTGCGCGCTGACGCTCATCATTCATACCACGGAGACGCTCTCCTACGCACTGCGCTTTGCCGGCGTGCTCAGCGGCAGATTCGCCGTCGCCCTTTCCCTGTCCGGAATCATCCTGCTCATCTCCCGCACTTCCAACCTGATGCAAGCCCCCTTCACGGGCGGTCTGATTGACCAGGCTGCCATCCATCAGACGGACCCGACGGGAAAACTGCGGATGATTATCGCTGCCGCTTCGCTCGGCACCCTGGCCGCGATCCTGTTGTTCCCGACGGTTGTGCAGATTTCCAAACGGCTGATCTCCCACCTGGAACTGGCTGGCTCGATTCCCAAAATGATTCGCTCGGCCGTAACCGTGCAAACCATCCGGCGTGCCCGCCATCACGTCCGCTGGCCGAAACTCTCTTCGCTCTCCCGTTTCCGGATCAGGGGCGTCCCCAAGCGGCTGCTGCTTCTGAACATGCTGGGAACCGCCATTTACACGACCAGTGTGCTGTCGGTTTTGTACGCCACTTTGCTGGCCCCCGGCTATCAAGCGACAGTGCTGATGTCATCCGGCCTGATTAACGGCTTCGCCACGATTTTCATGACCTTGCTGGTGGACCCCCAGGTTGCCGTCTTGACGGACAAGGCCTTGCTGGGGAAAACATCGCAGGAGTCGATCCGGCAGATGTACTTTTGGCTGATGGTCTCCCGCTTTTTCGGCACGCTTTTGGCGCAGCTGCTGCTGATTCCCGCCGCACACTGGGTGGCTTGGCTGGCTCCGTTCTTTCAATCCTGAACAGGAACGCGACAAAACGCACCGGCGATGGTTTGCCGCCGGTGCGTTTTGAATCCGAATTATGAACGCTTGTGTTGCAGCGCAGCCTTGATAAATGCGTTGAACAGCGGCTGCGGACGGTTGGGACGAGAGGTAAACTCCGGATGGAACTGGGTGGCCAAAAACCACGGGTGGTCGGGAAGTTCCACGATCTCCACGAGACGGCCGTCTGGCGTGGTGCCCGCGATGCGCAGCCCCAGTTCCGTCAGTTTTTCCCGGTATTCGTTGTTCACTTCGTAACGGTGGCGATGGCGTTCGTAAATCAGCGTGGTGCCGTAAGCCTGTTCCGTCAGTGTGCCTGGCATCACACGGGTCGGGCTGACACCCAGGCGCATCGTTCCGCCTTTCGCCTCCACCTCTTTTTGTTCCGGCAACAAGTCGATGACCGGATAAGGTGTATTGGGGTCGATCTCCGAACTGTTGGCACCCTCCAGCCCGACGACGTGGCGGGCAAATTCGATGACGGCAATCTGCATCCCCAGGCAGATGCCGAAGAAGGGGACCTTTCGTTCGCGCGCGTAGCGGGTGGCGGTGATTTTGCCCTCGATTCCGCGGTCGCCAAACCCGCCCGGAACGAGAATGCCATCCACATCGCCCAGAAGTTCCTCCACATTTTCAGGAGTTACCTCTTCCGCGCTGATCCATTTGATCTCCACGTTGGAATCGTTGGCAAATCCCCCGTGGTACAGTGCTTCCGCCACCGAGAGATACGCGTCATGCAACTCCACGTACTTTCCGACAATGGCGATGCGCGTGTGTTTGGACAGGTTTTTGATCTTGTGCACCAGCGCTTTCCACTCGCTCATGTCGGCTTCCTTGCAATCCAGCCCCAGGTGCTTGCACACGTAATCGTCCAATCCCTCAGCCTGCAACTGCAACGGCACATCATACAGGGTATCCGCATCAATGCATTCGATGACGGCCTTTTTGTCGATGTCGCAGAACAGGGCCAGCTTGTCTTTCATCTCCTGCGTCAACGGCTTTTCCGTACGGGCTACAATCACGTTGGGCTGAATGCCCAGGCTGCGCAATTCCTTGACGCTGTGCTGAGTCGGCTTCGTCTTCATTTCTCCGGCAGCCTTGATAAAAGGAATGAGGGTAACGTGGATGTACATCACATTTTCGCGGCCGATATCGCTCTTGATCTGGCGAATCGCCTCCAGGAAAGGCAGGCTTTCAATGTCACCCACAGTTCCGCCGATCTCGGTGATCACCACATCCGCCCCTGTTTCCCGTCCGGCGCGGAATACCCGTTCCTTGATCTCGTTGGTGATGTGCGGGATGACCTGGACAGTTCCGCCCAAATAGTCGCCGCGGCGTTCCTTGGCGATGACCGAAGAGTAGATTTTTCCGGTCGTCACATTGGAATTGGCGCTCAGGTTGATGTCGATGAAACGTTCGTAGTGACCCAGGTCAAGGTCTGTTTCCGCCCCGTCATCGGTCACGAACACTTCCCCGTGCTGATAGGGACTCATCGTTCCCGGATCGACGTTGATGTACGGGTCAAACTTCTGAATGGTGACCTTCAACCCCCTGTTTTTCAGGAGCCGGCCCAGAGAAGCTGCCGTAATCCCTTTCCCCAGTGAGGATACGACCCCGCCCGTTACAAAAATATACTTTGTCATGTAAAACGTCCTCTCTTTCCCTATTTCCTGATAATGAAGTGCAAATAAAGACGGCTTGGAAAGGATTTGAAAAAAGAAAAAACAAAAGTGGGGTCCTATCCCGTGCAACAAATCGGGTAGGGGCACTTTTGTTTTATAGTTTCCCTTATTGAATCCTTCTTCATGTGAAGCCCAAGGAGTATTTTATCTGTCCCTCAAGCGGAAGTCAAGGCTTATCAGCGGATATCGTCGTCGTCAATCTCCTCATCAATATCGACGTCCTCGTCTTCCAAATCATCGTCAAACAAGTCATCGTCATCGCCGACCAGTCCCTCATCGTCCAGATCGGGGCCCAGGTCGTCGTCCAGACCGGCTTCCTCATCCACGAACTCGTCTTCGTCTTCAAACAGGATGGCATCTTCTTCTTCAAACTCTTCAACCAATTCGTCGTCGCTTTCGAAATCGTCGAAGTCGTCGTCGAGCAGAACTTTTTTCTTCTTGATGACGCCGCCTTCCTGCGTCTCCTCCACCGTGTCGGTCGGATACCAGCGCTTCAGCCCCCAGACGTTGTCGCCCAGGCAGACGAATCGGCCGTCGATGTTGATTTCTGTGTATACTTGAGCGATGATGGCCATTTTTTGCTCGTTGGTCATGCCGCGCATCTCAGCCAACTCATCCATCAGGTCGCGGAAATTGTAAGGCGTACTGGTTTCACGCAAAAGTTCATAGGCAATGTCGACCAATGCCATTTCACTTAATTTCTCAGGATTGATATGGGCAAGCTTTTGACTCACTCAGGGCACGTCCTTTCCTCATAGAAACTTGACTTTCTATCGGCCCTTCTCGCTTGTAAAGCGCGGGCTTGGCGTTTGCCGGCAAAAAACTCTCGTTCATGATTCCATTTCAGCCATTTCAACGTATCGACAAGAAGGCTAACATACAGTATTCCTTATTTTAGACGAAAATGCAAGGCCTCCAACCCTTGCCTTTTTTGCCGATGCGCCGCTCTCGTTTCCCCCGTCTGGCATAAACAGAATGGCGGGAATTTGCCGCTGTCAACAGGTTTCTTGCCAAACCGGACAAAACGCAAACCCGAGCCTCCAAAAAACAGGGCGTCCGCCGCAGGTTCGCTGCTTCCGGACACCCTTTCTCTCAGGCTCATGCATGCTTCGGGTTGCTACATGTTCCGGCGGTACTGGCCGCCCACTTCGTACAGCGCCGCGCTGATCTGGCCCAGGGATGCCACCTTGACCGTCTCCATCAGTTCGGCAAAGATGTTTCCTCCCGATTCCGCCACCTGCTGCAGGCGGCGCAGGGCTTCCGGGGCTTTGTCGCGGTTTCGCTCCTGGAACGCGCGCAGGTTGCGGATCTGATGCTTTTTTTCCTCTTCCGTAGCCCGGGCCAGTTCAATCTCATAGTCTTTCTCGGAAGCATTCGGGTTGAGAAAGGTGTTTACCCCGATAATCGGCAGTTCGCCCGAATGCTTTTTCATCTCGTAGTACATCGATTCGTCCTGAATCTTGCCGCGCTGGTACTGCATCTCCATCGCGCCCAGCACGCCGCCGCGGCTGTTGAGCCGCTCGAACTCCAGCAGCACCGCTTCCTCGACCAGATCCGTCAGTTCCTCGATGATGAACGAACCCTGCAGCGGATTCTCGTTTTTCGCCAGGCCCATCTCCCTGTTGATAATCATCTGGATTGCCATCGCCCGGCGCACGGAGTTTTCCGTCGGCGTCGTGATCGCCTCGTCGTAGGCGTTGGTGTGCAGCGAGTTGCAGTTGTCGTAGATGGCGATCAGCGCCTGCAGCGTCGTGCGGATGTCGTTGAAGTCCATCTCCTGGGCGTGCAGGGAGCGTCCCGAGGTCTGGATGTGGTATTTCAGCTTCTGGCTGCGTTCGTTCGCGCCGTAGCGGTTTTTCATCACAATCGCCCAGATCCGGCGGGCAACGCGGCCGATCACCGTGTACTCGGGATCCAGCCCGTTGGAGAAAAAGAACGACAGGTTGGGCGCGAAGTCGTCGATCTTCATGCCGCGGCCGAGGTAATACTCCACATAGGTAAAGCCGTTGGCCAGGGTAAAGGCGAGCTGTGTGATCGGATTGGCGCCGGCCTCAGCAATGTGGTAGCCGGAAATGGACACGGAATAGTAGTTGCGCACCTTGTGGTCGATGAAATACTGCTGAATGTCGCCCATCATTCGCAGGGCGAATTCGGTGGAGAAAATGCAGGTGTTTTGCCCCTGGTCTTCCTTCAAGATGTCGGCCTGAACCGTTCCCCGCACCGTCGACAAGGCGTAGGCCTTGATCTGTTCCCGTTCCTCCTCGGTCGGCTGGCGCCCTTCCCGCTGCACGAAAGCCTCGATCTGCTGGTCAATCGCGGTGTTCATGAACATCGCCAAAAGCATCGGCGCCGGTCCGTTGATCGTCATCGACACCGAGGTGTTGGGGGCGCAAAGGTCAAATCCGGCGTACAGCTTTTTCATGTCGTCCAGCGTGCAGACGTTCACCCCGCTGGTCCCGATCTTGCCGTAGATGTCCGGCCGGTAATCCGGATCCTCCCCGTAAAGTGTGACGGAGTCAAAAGCCGTGCTGAGCCGCTTCGCCTCGTCGTTCTGCGACAGGAAGTGAAACCGCCGGTTGGTCCGCTCCGGAGTCCCTTCTCCGGCGAACTGCCGCCTCGGTTCTTCCCCTTCCCGTTTGAACGGAAACACGCCCGCCGTATAGGGAAACTCACCGGGAACGTTTTCCTTCAGCGACCACTTGACGATCTCGCCCCAGTCCTCGAAACCGGGCAAGGCCACCTTGGGGATGCGCGTCCCCGCCAGGCTCTCCGTATACAGTTTGGTGACGATCTCCTTGCCGCGCACTTTGGTCACGAACTCTTCCCGGCGATACGCCTCCTTGCGCTTCGGCCACTCCTCGAGAATCCGCCTGCAGACGGGATCAAGCCTGGCTTCCAACAGCGCGATTTGCTTATCCAGCACCGCCGCCAGCTCCCGCTCGCGGGGATCCTCGGAGCCAAGAAGCGTCTCCCGGGTGCCATGCAGTTGAAACAGCTTGCGGGCCAGCGCCGCCTGCTCTTCCGTCCAGGCGCGGTACTGCCGCACCGTATGGGCAATCTCCTGCAGGTAATTGGCGCGTTCCGGCGGAATTATCGAAGTTTTGTGAATCTTTGCCGGAGTCGGATCCAGGTGCTCCACCGGCCAATCCACGCCCGTCCTTTCCGCAAGCTTTCGCATCAGGGCGGCAAACAAGGCATTGGTTCCCGGGTCGTTGAACTGGCTGGCGATCGTCCCGTACACCGGCAACCGTTCATCCGGCAGATCGAGCAATTGATGGTTTCTGCGGTACTGTTTCCGCACCTCGCGCAGGGCATCCTCCGAACCTTTGCGGTCAAATTTGTTGATGACCACCAGATCGGCAAAATCCAGCATGTCGATCTTTTCCAGTTGGGAGGGGGCTCCGAATTCGCTGGTCATCACGTACATGGCGAGGTCGCACACCTCGGTCACCCGGGCATCCCCCTGCCCGATGCCGCTGGTTTCCACGATCACCAGGTCAAAATCAGCGGCGCGGACGACCCGGATCGCGTCCTTCAGCGCCGCGGACAGCTCGGAGCCGGAGCCGCGGGTGGCCAGGCTGCGCATGTAGACGCGCGGCGTATGGATGGCGTTCATGCGAATGCGGTCGCCCAACAGCGCCCCGCCCGATTTTTGCCGGGACGGATCGACAGAGAGGATAACCACCGTTTTGCCCGGGTACGTGCGCAGGAAGCGGCGAACCAGTTCATCCGTCAGTGAACTTTTTCCCGCCCCTCCCGTACCGGTGATGCCAAGCACGGGCACCGCACCTACCGCCTCAGGCAAGGCCCGCTGCAGCTCCTCGCGCCATTTTTCGCTTTCCACCGCGTATTCCGCGACGGTAATCAGCCGGGCGATCGCCTGGTGGTTTTGCTTCTTCAATTCGCTGCTCTCCTGCTGCAGCCCGGTCACAGTCGGGAAATCCGACTTGCGGAGCATGTCGTTCACCATTCCCTGCAGACCGAGGCGCCGCCCGTCATCCGGAGAGTACAGCTTGCATACGCCGTATTCCTCCAGTTCACGGATCTCGCGGGGAATGATGACCCCGCCGCCGCCCCCGAACACGCGGATATGTTCCGCGCCCCGTTCCCGCAAGAGGTCGATCATGTACTTGAAAAACTCCACATGGCCGCCCTGATAGGAACTGACGGCAATTCCCTGCACATCTTCCTGAATGGCCGCCGTCACAATCTCGTCGACGGAACGGTTGTGTCCGAGGTGAATCACTTCTGCGCCCGATGCCTGCAGGATGCGGCGTATGATGTTGATGGAGGCGTCGTGGCCGTCGTACAAACTGGCTGCCGTCACAAAACGAACTTTGTTTTGCGGACGATACACTTCTGTTTCCATCGATCCACTCTCCCCCGTGTGGATGGTTTACTCGGAAGCGCTGATCTCACGAAGCAAAAGCGCAATCTGCTTCTCGGTATACTCCTCCAACGTGTAGTGCTTGCGCAGCGCCCAGCGGCGGAACACCCACATCTCCCCCAGCACCATGATGTTGTCCGCCATGAGCTTGACATGTTTTTCGTCTATGGCAATGGATCCATCGGCGATTCCCTTTCGCAGGATTTCCTCGAAAATCTCCGCGATCCCTTCCTCCCGCCTGAGCACGTAACGAAGCATCTCCTTGGGGAGGGACTTGGACTCCTGATAAATCAACAGGACGCGGTCACTCATCTGGTCCATCACGCGAAACAGGCTTTTCATCGCCAATTTCAGGATCTTCTGCCCGGTCCCGTGAAACTTAATCGCTTCCCGCAACCGTCTCTCCATCTCCGTGTGAATCGCATCACAAACGAGATAGAGAATGTCTTCCTTCGATTCAATGTATTCATACAATGTGCCAATGCTGAAACCCGATGCGCGGGCAATCTCCCGCGTCGTCGTTTTATGAAATCCTTTATGGATAAACAAATCAACCGCGGCTTCCACGATCTGCTCACGCCGCTTCTCAATCAATTTCGGATCTTTCACCAAGGACGGTATGGTTCTTCTCTTCTCGGACACCACTGCCCCACCTTTCAAACTGACTGAGCGTTTGGTCACGTCTAAAGCAACTCTAGTTGCCTTTTCTCGCAATCTATTATACGCGAGGCATCCCCGGAAGCCAAACCCTTTCTTCCCGGGATGGCTGGCTCGGGTTGGCATATGATCCGTTAAGAAAGGGGGGAAAGGGAGGAAAAAGTCCTCCCCGCATGCTGCCGTCCCGGCGCAAACGCTATTCTTTCAAGAGGTAGTTGCTGATGACGACGCGCTGGATTTCGTTGGTGCCTTCGTAGATTTGCGTAATTTTCGCATCGCGCATGAACCGCTCCACCGGGTACTCGCGGGTGTAACCGTAGCCGCCGAAGATCTGAACGGCTTCTGTGGTCACTTCCATGGCGATGTCGCTGGCGAACAGTTTGGACATGGCGGACGCCTTTCCGTACGGCAACCCCTGGTCTTCCCGCCACGCCGCCTGGTAGGTGAGCAGGCGGGCCGCTTCAATTTTGGTGGCCATGTCCGCCAGTTTGAACTGAATCGCCTGGAGAGAGGCGATCGGCTTGCCAAACTGGCGGCGCTCTTTGGCGTAAGCCAGCGCATGTTCATACGCTCCCTGGGCGATGCCCACAGCCTGCGCGGCGATGCCGCTGCGTCCGCCATCGAGAGTCATCATCGCAATCTTGAAGCCTTGCCCCTCTTCTCCCAGCACGTTCTTTGCTGGGACGCGGACGTTGTCAAAATGAATCGCCATCGTCGGCGAGGAACGAATCCCCAGTTTCTTTTCCTTTTTCCCCATGGTGAAGCCGGGCATGCCCTTTTCCAGGATAAACGCCGTAATGCCCTTGTGCTTCATCTCCGGATTGGTGACGGCAAACACGATGTAAATCTCCGCCTCACCGGCGTTGGTAATGAAAACCTTGGTTCCGTTGAGAACGTAGTGGTCGCCTTCCCGCACCGCAGTCGTCCGCATCCCGGCGGAATCGGAACCGGAACCGGGCTCTGTCAGGCAGTATGCGCCCAGCTTTTTTCCTTCGGCAAGCGGGCGCAGGTAGTTTTGTTTCTGCTCTTCCGTGCCGAATTTGTAAAGCGGCCAACTGGCCAGGGAGACGTGCGCGGACAGGGTCACGCCGACGGAAGCATCGACGCGGGAAAGCTCCTCGACGGCGATCACATAGCTGAGATAATCGGCTCCGGCGCCGCCGTACTTCTCCGGCCAGGGAATGCCGGTCAACCCCAATTCCGCCATCTGTTCAAAAATGACGCGGTCAAAGCGTTCTTCCTCATCGCGCTCGGCTGCTGTGGGAGCCACCTGGTTCTCCGCGAATTCGCGCACCATTTTGCGCAGCATTTCATGTTCTTCTGCCAATTGAAAATTCATCCTGCTCTCCCCCTCTTTGCATCTGACACCCTGCCGGTTCATTCGCGGCAGGCCTTTGCCGCATGGCCACCGCCTCCTGCCGTCCGCCGATCCGGCCCACTCCGATCTCGCTCTCGCTCGGATCCGGTTCGCGCTGATTCGGCTCAGGCCAGGAGATGTCTGGCGATCACCAGGCGCTGGATTTCGTTGGTGCCCTCGTAGATTTGCGTCACTTTGGCATCGCGGAAGAGACGCTCCACGGGATACTCCCGCGCATAGCCGTACCCGCCAAACACCTGAACCGCTTCCGTCGCCAGCTTCATCGCGGTGTCGGAAGCAAATCGCTTGGCCATCGCCGCTTCCCGAGTGCAGGGCAGCCCCTGGTTGCACAGCCAGGCCGCGCGGTAGACGAGCAAGCGGGCAGCTTCCGCCTGTGTCGCCATGTCCGCCAGTTTGAAGGAAATGCCCTGCATCCTGCCAATCGGCTGTCCAAACTGCTTTCTTTCCCTGGCATACTGCACAGCGTGCTGCAGTGCCGCTTCCGCAATCCCCAACGCCTGTGCCGCAATGCCGATTCTTCCCTTGTCCAGATTGGCCATGGCGAGGACAAAGCCCTCTCCTTCCTCTCCCAAACGGTTGGCGGCCGGCACAACCGCATTCTCCAGCACCAGTTCCGTCGTACGGGAGCCGTGCAGGCCCATCTTCCTTTCTTTCCTGCCGACCGTAAAGCCCGGGGTGTCCTTTTCGAGAATGAAGGCGGTAATCCCCCGCGCGCCCTTATCCGGATCGGTCACGGCAAACGTGATGTAGATGTCCGCCTCGCCGCCGTTGGTGATGAACATCTTGTTCCCGTTCAGGATGTAGCAGTCGCCCTTGCGCACCGCCGTAGTGCGGATTCTGCTTGCGTCCGAACCTGCGTGCGGCTCTGTCAGGGCAAAGGCACCCAGGTATTCGCCCCTCGCCAGTTTGGGGACGAACCTTTCCTTTTGCTCCTTCGTCCCAAACTGAAAGATCGGGTTGGTGGCGACCGAGGTATGCACGGATAAAATCACCCCTGCGGTGGCGCTTACCTTGGAAATCTCGTGAACCGCGAGAATGAAGGAGAGGTAATCCGCCCCCGCTCCGCCCCACTCTTCCGGCACCGGAATCCCCATCAGTCCCGTCTCGCCCATCTTTTTCACCAGCTGCCGGGGAAACTGGTCCGTCTCCTCCATCGCCGCAACAAGCGGTGCGATTTCCTGCTGCGCAAAGTCACGCACCAAGCGCCGCATCATCTCTTGTTCATCCGTCAGTCGGAAATCCATCGCAGCCCTGCCTTTCCGTACAATCTGCTAATCGCTGTAGGTGTAGAATCCGCGGCCGGACTTTTTGCCCAGCCAGCCTGCCTTGACGTATTTGCGAAGCAGCGGACATGGGCGGTACTTGGAGTCGCCAAACCCTTCGTACAGCACTTCCATAATCGCCAAACAGGTGTCAAGGCCGATAAAATCGGCCAGCCGGAGCGGACCCATCGGGTGGTTCATGCCCAGTTTCATCACTTCGTCAACCGCTTCCGGTGTGGCGACGCCTTCGTATACGCAGTAGATCGCTTCGTTGATCATCGGCATCAGTACGCGATTGGACACAAAGCCGGGAAAGTCGTTTACGCTGACCGCCACCTTGCCCATCCGTTTGGCCAGCTCTTCGGTGAGTTGATACACCTCGTCACGGGTCTGCAGACCGCGAATGATCTCCACCAGCTTCATCACCGGAACGGGGTTCATGAAATGCATGCCAATCACCATCTCCGGCCGCCTGGTGACCGCGGCAATCTCCGTAATCGGCAAGGACGAGGTATTGCTGGCCAACACAGCATGAGGCGGACAAATCACGTCCAGCCGGGTGAAGATTTCTGCCTTTACCTGCATGTTTTCGGTCGCGGCCTCGACGACGAAATCCGCTTCTTCGGCGTCGCCCAGATCCGTGGACGGGATCAGCCGCGACAGGATCGCCTCCCGCTCCTCCTCGCCCAGTTTGCCATTCTCCACATTGCGGTCCAGGTTTTTGCGGATGACCGCCAGGCCGCGCTCCACGAATTCCCGGTTGAGGTCGTTCAAAAAGACCTGAATTCCCGCCTGTGCCGCCACCTGGGCGATCCCGCTGCCCATCTGGCCTGCGCCCACGACCATCATCGTTTTCACATTCATCCTGCCTTCCTCCTTTTACACCTGGATCAATACTGCGTCCCCCTGCGCCGCCCCGCTGCAAATGGCCGCGATTCCCAGTCCGCCGCCTCTTCGCTTCAACTCGTAGGCCAGATGCATGACGATCCGCGCCCCGCTGGCGCCAATCGGGTGGCCGAGCGCAATCGCCCCGCCGTTGACGTTGACCTTTTCCTCATCCCAGCCGACGATTTTGCCGCTGATCAGCACAACGGCGGCGAACGCTTCATTCACTTCAAACAAGTCGATCTCGGAAAGCGCCACCCCTGTCTTGGCGAGCAGCTTCTGGATCGCCAGCCCCGGCGTGGTCGCGATGTAGGGCGCCTCCGCTCCCACCTGCGCATGCCCCAGAATCGTCGCCAACGGCTCAATACCCAGTTGCCGCGCTCTGGCTTCGGACATCAGCACCATCGCCGCCGCACCGTCGTTGATGCCCTGGGCGTTGCCCGCCGTGATGGTCCCGTCCGGCTTGTAGACCGGAGGCAGTTTGGACAAAACCTCCAAGCTCGTGTCGGGACGAGGGGCTTCGTCTTTGTCCACCGTCAGCGGCTCCCCTTTTTTCTGTGGAACCTGCACCGGCACGATCTCCTCGGCAAGAATCCCGCCAGCCATTGCCGCTGCCGCCCGCTGCTGGCTGCGCAGCGCCCATCTGTCCTGCTCCTCGCGGGTAATGCCGTACTCCTCCGCCACGTTTGCGCCATGCACCGCCATGGGAACCTGGGCGAAGGGACAGGTCAATCCGTCGCACATCATCAGGTCACGCACCGTGCTGTCTCCCATGCGGATGCCGTACCGGGCATCCGGGAGGGCGTAGGGGGCGTTGCTCATGCTCTCCATTCCGCCGGCCACGATGATCCCGCCATCCCCGGCGCGGATGATCTGGTCGGCCATGGTCACCGCGCGCATCCCGGAAGCGCACACCTTGTTGATTGTCTCGCTGGCGACGTTCCACGGCAGCCCCGCCTTGCGCGCCGCCTGGCGGGAAGGAACCTGACCGGCTCCGGCCTGCACCACCATGCCCATGATTACCTCGTCCACCTGTTCGGGCGAGACACCGGAACGCTCCAGCGCCGCCTTGATGGCAACAGCGCCCAAATCCACTGCCGACAGCGCTTTCAACGAGCCGCCAAACTTGCCAAACGGCGTGCGCGCTGCCCCTGCAATCACTGTCCTCATCAACCGAACCTCCTGTCCGAAGATCACTGCCAGGCATCCTGATTGAGCGGTCGCTCAAAATCCTGATATTCCCATTTTGCGTTCTGTTGCGGCAATCGTCAATCCATTTTGGAAAAAGAAAAGCACTGTGCTGATCATGCAACACAGTGCTTTCGTCCGCCCTCTCAAAGCCTAAATGGCATCGGCCAGAATTTCCGCGATGTCGCGCGTTTTCACCTTGTCTTCCATCTCTTTCATTTTCACGCCGTCGCTCAGCATCGTCAAGCAGTAGGGACAAGCGCTGGCAATTGCCGTCGGGTTCACTTCCAGGGCCTGTTCGGTGCGGGTCACGTTGATCCGGGTGCCCTCGTGCTCCTCCATCCACATCAAGCCGCCCCCTGCGCCGCAGCACATGCTGTCGCATCCGCTCCGCTTCATTTCCACCAGTTCGACTCCAGGGATGGATTGGAGAATCAGGCGCGGCTTGTCGTAAATTTCATTGTAGCGGCCGAGGTAGCAGGAGTCGTGATACGTGATGCGCTCCCTTACTTCCTTGGTCGGCTTGAGGCGCCCTTCCTGTATCCACTGCGCCAGCAATTCCGAATGGTGGTACACTTCCGCCTTCAAGCCAAATTCCGGGTATTCGTTCTTGAAGGTGTTGTAAGCGTGCGGGTCGCAGGTGACGATCTTTTTCACCCCGTACGCTTCAAACAGCGCGATGTTTTCCTCTGCCAACTGCTGGAACAAAAACTCGTTGCCGATCCGTCTGACCGTGTCGCCGGAGTTTTTCTCCTCCACACCGAGGATGGCAAACTTGACGCCGGCCGCATGCATCAGCTTGACGAACGCCTGGGAAATTTTTTGCGTGCGCCGGTCGAACGAACCCATCGAGCCTACCCAGAACAGGTACTCAAAGTCGTCCACATCCTTGACGGTCGGCACTTCGTATTCCCCGTTCAGCCCTTCCAGCCACTTCATCCGGTCTCTGCGGTTGATCCCCCAGGGATTGCCCTGCCGTTCAATATTGTTCAGCGCACGTTGCGCTTCCGCCGGCATGCTTCCCTCGGTCATCACCAGGTATCGGCGCATGTCGATGATCTTGTCCACATGCTCGTTCATAACCGGGCACTGGTCCTCGCAGTTGCGGCAGGTGGTACAAGCCCACAGCTCCTGTTCCGTGATCACGTCCCCGATCAGCTTTTTGTCGTAAACGGGAGCGGCAGCGCCCTCTGCGGCGGCTGCAGCCTGAGAGGCTTGTACCGCCAGCTGGTTGGCCGTGGTCTTGGAAAATGCGAAAGCGGGCATCCACGGCGTGCGGGAAGTGATGGCCGCCCCCTTTTCCGTCAGGTGGTCGCGCATCTTGGTGATCAAATCCATCGGAGAAAGCATTTTGCCCGTTCCCGCTGCCGGACACATGCTGGTGCAGCGTCCGCACTCCACGCAGGCGTACAGGTCGATCAGCTGTGTCTGAGTAAAGTCTTCAATCTTGCCGACGCCAAATTCCTCCTGATCCTCAAATTGGATCGTCGACAGTTTGCCGGGCGGGTCCAACTTTTTGAACCAGACGTTTACCGGCGCAAACAGCAGGTGGGCGTGTTTGGATTGCGGCACGTAGACGGCAAAGCCCAGCAGAATGAGGAGATGAACCCACCAGAACAGGTAGAAAAGCGCCGCTCCTCCGGTCTCTCCCACGCCGATGGCGGAAAACAGCATGGCCAACAGCGATGAGATCGGCGCGTATCCGGAAGGTGCCGTTCCGAGCCAAAGCTGTTCAAAGGCCAGTGACAGCAAAACGGAAACCATCAGCGAAGAAATCAGCAGCAGCACAATCCCCGCTTTGAATCCGCGCTTGAGCCGTTTCAGCTTTTCGATGTAACGGCGGTAGTAGGCGTAGGCGACTGCGGCCAGAACCAGTGCAACGGTCACTTCCTGCATCAGGCTAAAGTACGGATGGGCGCTGCCAAACGGAAGCTCAAAGCCTTTGACCAGCCCTTTGCCGATCAGTTCGATCGCGCCAAACTGCAGAATAATAAATCCGTAAAACATCACCACATGCATGATTCCGCTTTTTTTGTCTTTCAGCAACTTTTTTTGAAAAAAGACGTTGTTTATGATCAGGTTGATGCGCGCCCCGAGGTCGTCCTTAACATCCGGCTTTCTGCCCAGCTTGATGAACAGATAACGGCTGTACACGACGTGGACCGCCAAATACAGGCCGTATGCAAGCACCAGGAAAAAGGCAATGATATTGATGAGTGCAAGCATGTCCCCAACTCCTCTTTTTTTAATTGAGTTTACCGAATCTTTTCTATTTTAGCACATCACTGTCAATTGATGGATGATGAACATAATTCTCTTTCCTGTTCCCCGAAGCGGGCGGTGCCGTTTTGTCCTTATCATACACCAAACAGCGGGACGCAGTCAGAGCTTCCCATAAAAAAACAGCTGCCGATATCTTCGGCAGCCTGTTCATCATCCTGGAAAAGCGGCGGACAATCTACTTGCTGGGGACTTCTTCCGGAGTTCCCTCCGCTTTCACGGCTTTTTTCTGTTTTTGTTCCTCCCGTATATCGGCAAGCGATTTCACCTTGGTCGCCTGGATCCGCTTTTTGCGCCGCAGGTCGGCAGGCTCCAGGTTGTTCGCTTCGTCCTGCATCAGCGCAGCAATGCCGACAGCCTTGCCCTTTGCGGCCTGGCAGAACTCGCAGTTTTCCGGATCGTGAGGCTGGTAGTTCTTCGGCTCCGGATAGGAGGTGATGACACCCTCGAAGTTGCGCAGCACCACTTTTTCCGCAGACTGCGAGATCACGTAGTTGGGGCTGACCGGAATCTTGCCGCCGCCGTGCGGTGCGTCCACCACGAACGTCGGAACGGCGTATCCCGAAGTATGGCCGCGCAGGTACTCGATGATTTCAATCCCTTTGCTGACCGGTGCGCGGAAGTGGCCGATCCCCTCGGACAGGTCGCATTGGTAGATGTAGTACGGACGGACGCGAATTTTCACCAGATCCTGCACCAGCTTTTTCATCGTGTGCGGACAGTCGTTGATACCCGCCAGAATCACGGACTGGTTGCCCAGCGGAACGCCGGCGTTGGCCAGCATTTCACAGGCACGCTTCGATTCCGGCGTGATTTCTTTCGGATGGTTGAAATGCGTATTGAGCCAGATGGGATGGTACTTTTTCAAAATGTTGCAGAGGTTTTCCGTAATCCGCTGCGGAAAGACCACCGGCGCCCGCGTGCCGATGCGGATGATCTCCACGTGCGGGATCGCGCGCAGGTTGCTCAGGATGTACTCGAGAATGCGGTCGTTGATGAGCAGACCGTCCCCGCCGGAAATCAGCACGTCGCGGATCTCCGGTGTGCGGCGGATGTAGTCGATACAAGCGTCCAGCTGTTTCTTCGGCACGCCCATGCCAATCTGTCCGGAAAAGCGGCGGCGCGTACAGTAACGGCAGTACATGGAGCATTGGTTGGTGACCAAAAACAGGACGCGGTCAGGATAGCGGTGCGTCAACCCCGGCACCGGCGAGTCTTCATCCTCGTGCAACGGGTCTTCCATGTCGTACTTGGTGCGAATGATCTCCGCAGAAAGCGGCACAGACTGCCTCCGCACCGGATCATTCGGGTTGTCGGGATCCATCAGCATGGCGTAGTAAGGCGTGATGTTAAGCGGAATGGTTTGGGAAGAGATGCGAACCCCTTCCTCTTCTTCAGGCGTCAGGTTGATGACCTTCTTCAGATCATCCACTGTTTTGATGGTGTGGGTCAACTGCCACATCCAGTCATTCCATTGTTCCTCCGTGACGTCTTTCCACAATTCGATCTGGCGCCAATCGCGCACTGCAGTTACTGTCATCTTGGCAACATCTCCTCATCAAAGGCGTTGGATAAGAAATTCGCCAATACAGAGATGCAAATACCGTGCCAACCAAATCAAAATTTTTAGAAAATGCGAAAATGATGCGCTTCCGTCAGGTTTTCCCCGGTCGTTTGCCAAATGATTGACAGTGCTGCCAGCTTCCTTTCGCTTCTTCCGCACAAAGGAGGTGCCGAATTTTCAGCACCCCTCTTTTCCGTCCTGTTTCGCTTTCTGCATCTGGGACAATTTGTACTGCAACGTTTGCCGGGGGATTCCCAAAAGCTTGGCTGCCCTCAGCACGTTGCCCTCCGTTTGCTTCATCGCCTCGGTGATGATCTTCTCTTCAATCTCGCGCATCATTTCGGGCAGCGGCCGCTCCCCCGCCGTCCAACACGCTGCATGGGACATGTCAACGCCCTGTCCGGACGGCATCCCGCCGCCCTTCCGCTCCCCCAGATACTGCGGCAGGTGCTCGCGCTCAATCTGTTCCCCCTCCACCATGTTCATGGCCGCCTCCACGACGTGCTCCAGCTCCCGCACGTTGCCCGGCCAGTCGTATTCAGCGAACAGCCTGGCAACCTCGGGGCTGACTCCCCTTACGCTCATGCCAAAGCGGCGATTGAACATCCGGATAAAATGATCCGTCAAAAGGGGAATATCCTCCCTCCTGTGCCGCAAGGGGGGAAGTTCAAGCGACACCACGTTGATCCGGTAATACAGGTCGTGGCGCAGCAGCTTTCGTTCCACCAACGACCGCGGCTCTTCGTTGACCGCCGCGATGATGCGCACGTCCACCCGCGTCGTCTGCTTGCCGCCAATCCGGCGAATCTGTCCGTCCTGCAAGACGCGCAGCAGTTTTGCCTGAAGATCCATCGGCATGCTGTTCAACTCGTCCAAAAACAGCGTGCCGCCGTCAGCCAACTCAAACAGTCCCGGACGGTCGTCGGCCCCGGTAAAGCTGCCCTTGGTCGTCCCGAACAGCAAGCTCTCCAGCAGGGAGGCCGGCATGGCGGCGCAGTTTTGCGCGATAAACGGCTTGTCGCCGCGTGCCGAGGCATGGTGGATCGACTGCACAAACAGCTCCTTGCCCGTTCCAGTCTCCCCGTAGACGAGCACGGGCGAGGTGGTTCTGGCGGCGCGGCGGGCCCGTTCCTTCAACTGTTTCATCCGCTCGTTACAGGTCAAAATATCGTCAAAGGAAAAGGAAACGGCATCGCCAGTCCGTTTGCTTCGCCTGGACTTGCTGATTTGCGCCTGGAGATCGACGAGGCGCTCGGAGAGTTCCTTCAGCTTTCGAATGTCCTTGGAGACTTCGACCGCCCCCACCAGCCTTTTACCGACACGAACGGGAAGGGTGGTGTTGATCGTCTCCACCCGTACGCCCTTCCAGTTGGTGTAGACCTGCGGCAGGTTGTAAATCGATTCGCCGCTTTCAATGACCCGCAGCAGCGTGCTGGAATGCCGGTCCAGAGAAGGAAAAACCTCAAGCAAGGGTTTGCCCAGCACTTCATCCGGGGTCAGTCCGTCAAGCCGCGCTGCCACGTGGTTGTAGTAGATCGTGATGCCATTGGCATCGACGACGTGAATTCCCTCGTCAATGGCGCCAAGAATCGCTTGCAGCATCTCTGCCGTATCCGACATTGGCATTGCGTTTCTCACTTCCTTTTCTTCCAGGATGCCGAAAAATCGCCACTATGCCGAATTTTCAGCATTTATCGTCTGCAGCAAAGCCATACTTCCGGCTTTCGGCACTGTCCACCCTGCGGCCGAAGGGGAACCGGGCACAGGACGTGGTTCAGCCACGCCCTTCCGTTCCTTTCATAACTATTGTACGTGTAAAAAACCGCCCTTGCCAAGGACGGTCATGCTTCAATTCGGATTTGTAGCTGGTGCTCCCCCGTGTACTGATCATTCATCCACAGCTGGTAGGCAATTTCCACTTGCACCGGTTTCTGTTCGGCATAGCCGATCTTGAGCTTGTGGGTATGCGTTTCCATGGCAAAGGGGCCATAGGGGCTGCGGTACGTGGACCGGGTGCTTTTTCCCTTTTGAAACTCCTGCCGGGAGGAAACGCCGCCCTGCCGCATCAGCGTCACGCTGTTTTCTCCCAGCTTCAAGGTGGTCGCGACTTCGCCGATCCCCTCCAGGTGTTCCGTGTAGGTCAGATACCAGGCGTTTGCCTTTGCCACGCACCTGCCCGCATACTGGTGAACGGTTTCTTCCCACTGGCCATCCACCAGATGCCGCGCGGTCAGTTCGATCCTTACCTCCTGCATGCTCTCCTTCACGCTCCGCTTGCTTTTTCCGGCGTTTCAGCCACTGCCGTCACATGTTCGCCCGTCCATTTTACGATCATCCGCCCTCTGTGGCAACCGCTCTCCCGGCCGGCCTTCTCCGGTCAGGGAAAGCGAATGCTTGATGGCTGTAACCGGAGAAGTTGGCCCCTGAAGTTCGTCCTTTTGGAGACAGTGAAAAAATGCAGCCTGTCTCGCAATTGAGAGCGGCTGCATTTTTTAAAACAGTTATTTGACAAACCCGAGCAGCAGTTCGCGCACGATTTTGGAAGCGACAATTTGCGTCATCTCGCTGTGATCGTACACCGGGGCCACTTCCACCAGATCGCAGCCGATGACGTTTGCTCCGTTGTGGGCCATGAAGTGAATGGTCTCCAGCAGTTCCCGGGAAGTAATGCCGCCCGCTTCCGTCGTGCCGGTGCCGGGTGCAAAGGCCGGGTCCAGCACGTCGATGTCGATCGTCAGGTAAATCGGCCGGTTGCCGATGGTCGGCAGCACCTGTTTTACCGGTTCCAGCACGTCATATTTGTACAGGTGCATGTTTTCCCTGGCCCACTCGAACTCTTCCTTCATGCCGCTGCGAATGCCGAACGAGTAGACGTTTTTCCCGCCGATCAGATTGCACGCCTTCTTGATCGGGGTGGAATGGGAATACTCATAGCCTTCGTAGTGGTCGCGCAGGTCGGTGTGGGCGTCAAAATGGAAGATGACCAGGTCCGGATATTTTTCGTAAACTGCCTGGATGACCGGCCAGGTGACGAGATGCTCGCCGCCCAGTCCCAACGGAAATTTGCCGTCGGCCAACACTTTGGAGACGAAGGAACGGATCGCTTCCAGGCTGCCTTCCACATTGCCGAACGGAAGCGGAATATCTCCCGCGTCAAAATAAGTAATGTCTTCCAGCAGCCTGTCCAGATACGGGCTGTATTCCTCCAGTCCGATGGATACCTCGCGAATGCGGGCCGGGCCAAAGCGGGAACCGGGCCGGAAGCTGACCGTCCAGTCCATCGGCATCCCGTAAATGACCGCCTTGCTCTCCTCGTAGTTGGGGTGGCTGCGAATAAACACATTTCCCGAATACGCATCGTCAAAACGCATCGCCAGCGCTCCTTTCCGGTCAATCGCGGGTCAATTCCGCCACGAAGTTTGGCAGCTTGAAGGCCGCGAAGTGCACGTCCGCATTGTAATATTTCGTATCCAGTTCCTTGATCTTGGCTGGATCCACTTCCAGCGGATCGTACTTTTTGGAAGCGATGGTAAAGCTCCACAGACCGGACGGATACGTCGGAATGCTGCATGTGTACAGGCGGGTGATCGGGAAGATCGACTTCAGGTCCTTGAAGACGCGTTTAATCAGGTCGCGGGTAAACCAGGGGGATTCGGTTTGCGCCACCATGATGCCATCCGGTTTCAGCGCGTCGTAGATCCCCTGGTAAAAGCCTTTTTCAAACAGGCCCACTGCCGGCCCGACCGGATCGGTGGAGTCGACCATGATCACATCGTACTCGTTTTTGTGATCGTGAATATGCTTGATCCCGTCGATCACCTGCACGTCCACGCGCGGATTGCCGGTCAGTGCGCTGGAGATCTGCGGAAAGTATTTTTTGCTGGCTTCGATCACGCTTCTGTCAATTTCTGCCAGAACCGCCTTTTCCACGGCGGAGTGCTTGACGATTTCGCGAATGGCGCCGCCGTCGCCGCCGCCAACCACCAGCACCTTTTTCGGGCAGGGGTGGGTATTGAGCGCCACATGGGTGATCATTTCATGGTAAACAAATTCATCCACATCCGTGGTCATAACCATTCCGTCCAGCAGCAGCATGCGGCCAAACTGCTTGGTCGTCACAATATCTAGCTGTTGAAACTCGGTTTTTTCACTGTAAACGGTGTCGGTAATTTTGGTTGTAATGCCGTGATTTTCCGTCTGTTTTTCGGTAAACCACAATTCCATTTCCATGGTTATGTACCTCCTTTTCATCAGGTGCTGCTCAGTTGGCGCAATAAGAAGAATTATAGATGCTGCGACCCAAATTGCAAGAATTTTTTCGAGGCTCCAAATTCCGTCAAACAGGTAAGTTTATCCAATTGGCAACTGACCCATACTAGTAGCAACTAGTATGTCCCGAATGGGGGCTGCGCAACGGGAGAAAGGAGTCAAACAAATGGAGGTTGTGAAAGAAGCGCCGTTGATTCGTTATTTGCGCCGGATCAAACAGTGCGTCAAATTTCTTTTTCTGGGGTCGCTGGTTGCTTCTTTTCTGATCCTGATTCTGCTCTTGTACCTGCGTTCCCAACCGTTGCCCGAAACCTTCATCAAACAAACCACGACGATTTACAGCGCGACGGGGGAAGTGCTGGACACCATGCACCGCGGCGAAAACCGGGTCGTCGTGCCGCTGTCGGAAATGTCCCCGTACCTGATCGATGCCACCATTGCCATTGAGGACCGGTCCTTCCGGGAACATTACGGTTTTGACTGGAAGCGGCTGGCGATGGCCGCCTACGTCGATGTCATCAACATGGACAAACTGCAGGGAGCCAGCACCATCACCCAGCAGCTCGCCCGCAACCTGTACCTTACGCTCGACAAGACCTGGGAGCGCAAAATCAAGGAGGCGCTGCTGGCCATTCAGTTGGAGCTGAACTACAGCAAGGACGAGATTCTGGAGATGTATCTGAACCAGATCTACTACGGCCATTCGGCCTACGGCGTCCAGGCAGCCGCGCAAACCTACTTCGGCAAGGACGCAAAAGATCTGACTCTGGCGGAAAGCGCCATGCTCGCAGGGATCCCCAAAGGCCCCTCCTACTACTCTCCCTTCGTCGACTTCGATCGGGCCAAGGAGAGGCAAAAACTGATCCTCAGCGCCATGGAGCGGGACGGCCTGATCACAGCGGAACAGGCGGAAAAGGCGATGGCCGAACCGATCAAACTGCGGGAGCGGGCAAAGGAACAACCCGCCGAAGTCGCCCCGTACTTTCGCGACTACATCGCCAATCTGGTAAAGAACAAGTACGGCATCGACGAAGAACTGTTCGTCCACGGCGGACTGAAAATTTACACGACACTTGATCCAGTCATGCAAAAAAAGGCGGAAGAGGTCATTGCCCAAGCGCTTCCCGCCGACAACCCGGACCTGCAGGTGGCGCTCGTCGCCATGGATCCGCAGACCGGCCACATCAAGGCCATGGTCGGCGGCAGGGATTACAAGCAGAGCCAGTACAACCGCGTGCTGGCCAAACGGCAGCCCGGCTCGGCCTTCAAGCCGATTTTGTACCTGACCGCGCTGCAAAACGGCTTTACCCCCCTGACGATGATGAAAAGCGAGCCGACCGTGTTTACCTACGACCGGGACAAACAGTACATTCCCCGCAATTTCGGCAATCGCTACGCGAACCGGCTGATTAACATGCGGGAAGCGATCAAGACTTCGGACAACATCTACGCAGTAAAGACGATTGATTTTCTGACGCCGCAAAAAGTGGCGGAGCAGGCCAAGGCCTTGGGCATCAACAGCCCGATTGCGGCTGTCCCTTCGCTGGCCCTGGGCACCTCGCCGGTCTCTCCCCTGGAGCTGAACGTGGCGTACGGGGCCATCGTCAACAAAGGCGTGCGGGTGGAGCCGATTGCCATCACCAAAATTGAAGACAGCCAGGGGAATGTTTTGGTTGAGGAAAAAACGGTGAAAACGCAGGCAGCAGATCCTGTCGCCTCCGCCTTGCTGGTCAATTTGATGCAAAGCGTGTTTGAACGAGGCGGCACCGGATATCGGGTCGCCAACGAACTGAACCGTCCCGTGGCCGGAAAAACAGGCTCCACGGACGTCGATGCCTGGTTGAGCGGATTTACCCCGCAACTGGTGACAACGGTTTGGGTCGGTTACGACAAAAATCAGCTTGTCGACGACGTCAAGGAAGGATACCTGGCGAAGAAAATCTGGGCGCAATTCATGGAGCGTGCCCTGCAGGAGCAACCGCCCGCCTTGTTTGACATGCCTGCGGGTGTGGTGCCCGTCTACATTGACCCGGTATCCGGCAAGCTGGCGACGGAGCATTGCCCCAATCCGGAACTGTTTTACTTCGCAAGCGGAACCGAGCCGCAGGAATACTGCACCGATCACCTGCCCAGCGGCGAAACATCGCCGTCTCCTCTGCCCGCGCCGGACTCCTTCTCATTCTGGCAGCGGTTGGGCAGTTGGTGGAAACCGAACAACTGATGATAAACTACTGATGAGAAAAAGCAACGATAAAGAAAGGGCGTGAGCCACACGCCCTTGCCTGTTTTACACGTTGGTTTGCGAATCTTCCTGCCGTTCCCCGCCTCCGATCACGCCATGGCCATCGGCAAAGAGATGGTCATTGACGATGGAAATCAATCCGGCCTGATCCAGTTGATCCAGCACTTCAAAGAGGCTTTCCCGTTTGCCGGCTGGAAGTCTGCGGATAAACCGGTTTATTTCCTGAGGCGATGCATGGGTGCGAAAGTGGACGCCGCCGTGTTTGGCAAAATGCTCGTTGTTTCCCGCTTCAACGTTTCCTGCTTCAGCCCGGAAATCTTGTTCCACAGGATAACACCTCTTCCGTTACAGGATGTGTGCCATGCCGTCTTATTGTTCCGCAACCAAAGCGAAAACATGAGCTGGGGAAATTTGCGCACTTCCGAAGCACTCCCTGCGCCAAAGGTTTTGCCCGTGCCGAATCGGCAGTATCGGCAAACCTGGATGCCGCGGCAGAGCGGCTTTCCGGCTTTAAACACCCAGAAGACAAAGACAAACAGGGAAAGAGTGACGGCTCTTTCCCTGTTTGCTGACCTAATGCACGTGTTACCCAAACTTAAAACCAATTTTACTCCACTTTATTCCTGACAACAATTGATTTCATAATTTTTTCACATACCGTTCAAAATTTCCATGTCACGCTAACTGTTGCTTCAGCTCATCCGAAGAATTCTCCCACATCTGGGGGTTGTTTTCGATCAAAAGTTTTTTCAAAGCTGCTTTTTCCTTTTCGCCCAACTCGTTCAGCATGATCCGCCGTTTCAGCGAGTAATCCATGCGATTGACATGATCGGCGAGAATTTTGTACCCGCGGCGCGCTTCCCGATCGATCTCCATGTAGCAGGCTGTCGCTCCTGCGTAATACGGCCCCGCTTCATTGCGGTCGACAGTCACCCACACGATCCAGTACGGTTTGCCGTTTGGCACCTCGTCCTTGTTGACCGTCCACTTGATTCCTTTTTCCACGGCGCTTTTCGCATGAAGCGCGCCCATGTCAATGTATGCCTCGTCCCCGTCAATAATCACGGGAGAAACTGCGCTCAAATCGAGAATCCCCTGTCCAAACCCGCGGTGCTGAACAGACGGTTGGCTGCTCATGATCGTAAAGCCGCCTTTTTTGGCATCAAAAATATCCATGCTTCTCACCCTTCCGAAAACGGTCTGCTTCCATCTATTCTAATCGGAAACAAGTGGTGAAAGCAATTTTGCCATGTGTTTGGCGATTTATTCGCGGGAGTTGTTCACTTCAACCAAACCTGCCTCGGTCAACAGGTATTCCCTGCCGTTTTTCTTCTCCTCTCCCGAGAATTGCGAAGAGAAGACGCGCACTTTCACATTCCCCCTTTCCCCTGGGGGCAAAAAGAGATCAAGCGGCTCCTTGTCCAGCACGTGAATGACGACAATGTTGCCATGCTTTTCGATCCGGAGATCCTCCCTCCATTCCTTTTTGTCCGGCTGAATCGTCAACTCCTCTCCGTCTTTTCGGATGGTGACGGCAGGAAACCCTCCGTCCTCGCGCATCATCATGTAATAGAGGTAATCGTATTCCTTCTTCGCGCTTTTGCTGAGCCCTTTTTCGGCTTTTTCCACTCCCTTCAGCAATTGGATGACCTGTGCGATAATCTTCGGGCTGGACGGCATGCTGGCATGAGAGACGGTTGCGTAGAATTTCCGGGTGATGTCTTTTTGGGCGTAATCGGCGCTCACAAAAGGAACCGTTCCGTCTCCCTCGCTGTCGTCGTAAAACGGCACAAACTGATTCATAAGTCCCTCATATTTGTATCCCAACAACGTGGATTGGCCCGTCCCCACAATGGAAAACTGCTGAACTCCAGGGATCGTCTGGTTTTCCCACTTGTCGTGCAGTTTGATCGCCTGTTTCAGGAGGGGCACGTACGGCACCCGCAGTTGCCTGTTCAGCTGAAGGTCCGCGTAGCTGTACTTCCTTGTGAAGTGAACGTCCAACAGAAAAGGCGACAGGGAGTGGAATTTCCTGGACGGAAGCAGTTCATAGACGGCAGGCGAGTATTCGGCAATGATGCGGCCGGTATCCTCGTCCAGGAAGGGAATGCCGAAATCGTAACCCAGACGGAGCGCCTGGTACGCACGCGGCGAACCGAGAAACGGGGTGCCCATGTAGATGACGCGCCGCACCTTTGGCTGGAAGGAAGCATGGGAGAGCAATGTCTCACGGACCAAAAGGCCGCCCATGCTGTGTGCCACCAGCTGCACCTGCTGCGCCCCCGACCTTTTCAGCGCGAGGTCGATTCTCTCCTTCAGCTGCCGGGCATTGTTTTCATTGCTGTACCGCCAGTCATAGGGCACGGCAAAAAGCGTCTTCGCCTTGCGGTACCCTTCCTTTTCCAATGCTTGAACCATGCTGTGGTACTGCTCGGACAATTCCGGATATTCATAGGACAAGAATTCAATCGCCCGAAACCCTTCGTCTGCTTCCTCGGGATAGATGCGGATGCCTCTGGTGCGCGGTTCCACCTCCGTGCTTCCGTCCATTACCGGGGTGAGCGCCAAAGCCCGGCGGTGTTCCGGATCATTGACACCCCAAATGATCTTCTTGGCAGCCAGCCAAATTTCCGATGCTTTCCCGTACTCTTCCTTTTGCAAGCGGGTGCCGCCAATCCCGGGGATCAACAGGACGGGCATGGTACGAACCTTGACGGAAAGTTTGTAGCGGTTCTCCGCAAAGCCGGAGTTTTTGCCTGCCGCGACAAGGATTCCGTACGTTCCGGGATCGGCGTTCCACACGATTTCCTCGTCCGCATTCTTCGGTTTGTTCGATTTTTTCAGGGTCTTTCCATTCCCGTCCAGCAGGGAGAGGTCGATGTCCATGCCCTCCGGCACACCCTCCAGTTTGATTTCCAGCGTGGAGGCAAGCGCGATGGAAAAGCGGTAAACATCTGTATCGGAACGGCTGTGCAGGCTGGCTTCCAGGGTTTGTTCGTTCCAGGCCTGTCCGTTTCCCAGGTCGAATGCTTTGGCAAATGTGTCGTTGGGCTCGAATGAATCGGCATTTCCTGCCGCCGCAGAGGTCCGAACCTCGGCGCTCAAACGGTAATACTGGTTTTTGTTGAAGGAATTTCCCTTTCCTTTTACCAACACGTAGTACCATTCCCGGTTTTTCACAGGAATTGCTTCCAGATGCTCATCCGCGTTTCCCGATTGTTCGGAGCAGCCCAATTCGCGCTTTTGGGCGTCATAAACGCACAAATCGTAATTCTCTCCGGCCGGGATGTCTTGCAAGACGATCTCCATGACGCCGTCTCGAGGTGCCCTGATTTTCCAATAATCCACGTCCCCCCTTTGCTTCAGCTTGCCAAACGCGTCTTTCCGGTCAAACAGCCAGTCTGCCTTTTCAAATGTGTCGTTTGGCTCCATCTCAAATATCGTTCGAAACGTCTGCAGTTCCGACTCCTCAGGCTTTTCTTCCCGGTCAAACCTTTCGTAAAATTCACTCGCCCACCTCTCCAGCAACGGCAACTCGCTTTGCCGCTGCTCATCCGCTCCGCTGTCCTCCTTTTGTTGATTGGACAACGTAACTTCCAACCGCTCCGCCTTCTGCGGCAGCTTTTTCTCCCAAGCGGCCCTTTTTAGCGTGAGCCGTTTTGCCAATGCCTTGAAACCGGAAGGAAGGGGAATCTCCCAACGGTACTCCTCCGCTGCAGGAGCATCCGTCTCCAAATCAACGAGGAAAGGCTCGGCTGAAACGGGTTCCACCGTTGCGGAAATTCGCTTTTCTCCGCGATAGGTGCGGGATGCTTCCCGCTCTCCCTGGGAGACGCGCAACACGGCCTTCTCACTGGTTTCTTCCAGTTCGATTTGCAGCCGCAGTTTCCCCTCTTCCAGCCAGGCCTGAACCTCCCCGGCCAACGCCGGCGTGCGCTCCCGTTCCCTGGCCAATCCTCCCGGAACGGTGGTGAAGGCTGTCAGAGCGAACACAACAACCAGATGGAGCAGCAACTTGAACGATTTTCCCATCAAAAATACCCCCTCACCCGTCTTCTCCACCAGCGTAGGAAAAGACAGAGAGGGGGCGCAAATATTTTTACTGCGTGGCGTGATTGCGGATGCCTTGCCGCTCCCAGGCGTTGGCGATAATGCGGAACGGGACGCGGTAATCTCCCGGCTCATGTCCCGCTCCAGCCAGTTTGTTCGGGTACGGGAATCCTTTCTCCACGCCGAAACGGAACCGGACATTAAAGTAGACAGCGTAGGAAGCGTCTTTCTGGAATCCCCGCTGCTTGTCGCCCATCAACGGGGTATCCACGCCCTGTTCGCGCGTGCCCAGTTTGGACGCCTGGTAGCTCGGCCCGCGCCAGCGGTTTTCCCCGGAAGGCTTCAGACTCAGCCGGGACTGAAGCAACGTCTGTTGTCGGCCGTTCTCCCAAATCCACGCTTCAGCCGCTTCCAGTTGCGGAAACTTGCCGCTTACCGGATGGCGGTGTCTTGGCTGCAGTTCAACCTGCGCCAGGATGCGTTCCCCGGCGTAGAAGTCATTCGGCCCGCTATCGGGGTAGCGGTCCCGCGCATGGTATTCCGCCCACTCCGCCGTATGGTGAATGGAACCGGCAGCATTGGGTTCAAACACCTCAAAACGGCGCTGGCTGCCTTGCACGGTTATGGTGTAGCGGCCGGTCATGGTGCGGGAAAACCCCTCTTGTTCGCACAATTCCTCCTCTTCACCGCTGCGGCAAGCTTCGTACGAAACTTCAAAGACAACCTCATAATCGATGGAGATCACAAATCCGTCAATTTTCGCCACGTACGGCTGCGGATTGAGCACGCTTCTCCACGTCGTTTGCGTAGGGACCACCGTCCCCGTGTACAAGTAATCGCCGCCGGCGGAAGCGCTGCTGACCGCCCACTGCTGAGGTATGCCCGGCCCGGTCACCTCCAGCTGCAAGGCTGCAGGCTGATAAACCGCCATGCTTTTAATGTTGACAATTTGTTCAGGGGTTGCCGTCACCTGCAGGTTTCTTCTCCCTTTTCCTGCTGCCTGCTCCGCCAATTGCTGTTTGTATTCGCTGATTTTTGCATTGATCTCCTCTTCCGTGCGCTGAAATCCCTCATTGATTTTGGTTTGGTCGATCATCACGCGGATCCGCGCGGGTTCCCGTTCCCAAACCCCGTCCGCGTTCACCTCCAGTTTTTGCAGCTGGCGCCCGTCGCTGTCGTAAATCTCCAGCCCGATTTCGCCGCCGTCGAAGTTTCCTCCCCCGCCTGGAGGTGGCGGTACGTCGCCTTCCACTTCCACCGGCCAGGTAGCGCGGTTGTCTGTCCAGATGCTTTCGTTGGCGGGCTTGTCCTTGTCCGGGTTGATGTTGCCGATAAAATCTTCGGATTGCTGCGGATAGATCGTTTCAATCGTAATCTTCCGCACTTCGCCCGGCTGAAATGCCTTTACATCGAGAATTGTGGCTTTGTCAGAGCTTTCCCAACGGACGGCCAGCTTGGTATCATGCGCGGTTTTCCCTGCATTTTTCACTTCAAAGGTAATGGTGGCTTCTGTTCCTGGCTCCTGCGGATCTTTGGGGGTAATGGAAAAGCTGTTTTTGATGATCAGCAGGTTTTCCGCGTCTGCCGGATTGCCGATCTCGATGAAAATATCACCGTCACATTGCGGAATTTCTTCATCATCGACGTTGTTGAGGCTGATGCGGTACATGCCTTCCAGAATCGCGCCGGTATCCGGATCTGTGGGGAATTGCACTTTATGGGTAGATTTATTATCCGAATCGTACAGGGTTTTGCCGTTCCGTTTGCGCTCCCAATCCTGTGTCTCCGGATTGAGCCAATAGACTTTCAAATCCGTCCTCATCCCCTTGGTGTACAACAGAATGGCGTCGCCAAAGTTGATTCCGGTGTTGTAGTGAATCTCTTCGGGGTCCAAATGGACGATTTCGCCGATCTTCACTTCACGGCTCCAGTACGTTTTGTCGACCGTATCCACTTTCAGGTAAACATTGCTTAACGTTTTGACGTCACATACGTCATTCGTGAGAATTTCAAATTCAATGATTCGGATGCAACCAGTGTCGGAAATAAATTCCAATGTGATGATGTCTCCTGCCCCTGTATATGACGGGAGAATCAATTGGAATCGTTCCATGGACGCAAGCTTTCCGGTGAGCGCCGTCCGTTGCCCGTCTTCATTCAGATACCAGGTTCCCGCCACATCGGCAGCCAATGCCATATTGGTGTCGTATGTGCCATCGGCCAGCCGTGTAAACATGTTGATGTAAATGGGTCTTGTCGTTCCATACAGCTCTCCCCCAGGCGGATAGGGATTGGGAAGAGTTCCGTAGCGATAGAACCTGATGCGTTTCATATCATCTTCTGTGCATACGGTATCCCGAACGATAATGGTGATTTCCCAACCTTCGCAATCGGTCCGCTTTTCCCACAGCGTATTCTTGTAGTCAATTCTGACTTTGTAGGATTTTCCCCGTTCCAGTTCAAGATCGTGCGGATCCGGTTTCGGCATCTTTTTGCCTTGTGCGTAAAAAGGAAGTTCCAAGTTTTTAATAGGACGTTCCTTCCATTTGTCACTATCATATTCACCGCTTCGCCACTCCCCGCCGTCCGGTTTGGTGACGATGTAAAACAACAGCGCATCGTCGGTTTCGTTACTCTTATCGATGTAAGTAGCGCGAATCTTTACCGTTTCACCAGGCCACACTTCCAAGGTGCTGCCGCTCTTCAGATTGTTCCAATTCACAGTGATCTTGGGACATGAGATTTCTTCTCTTCCTTGCCCATCATCCACATAGAACGTTTTCTCCCAACAGTCTTTCCCGTCATCGCTCAAGTAGGTGATGGTCACAATTCCGGAGCCAGGAAAGCTTCCTTCCGCCCGTGTGCGGTCATTTTTGTAGGGTTTCAGTTCTATGTTGTTCATCCGGAAAACCCCTTCCTTGGCAGCACGCAAGGAAATGTCCGCATAGGGTTCCACAGGGATGGAGCTGCCGCCGCTCGCCACCTTAGAGTAATCCTTTATTTTATCCCCGACGACCTGAAAGTCCATCGTCGTGCGGCTCTTGTCCGTGGAGCAGGCAGGGCCGGGTTCTGGCTGCGGGTCGGGATCAGGATTGGGTTCTGAAGGGGGAGTCACTTCGCCAACGGTAAACTGGAAGGTGTAAGGAGCGGATTCTGAGTTGGAAGGAGAACCTTGGCGAGGACGATGGTGCCGGTCGGTGATGACCAAAGTGACTTCATAAAGCCCCGGTTCTGTCGGCACATAATGGAACGTTTCGCTCCAAGTAAACTCCTTGGGGTTGCTCGTTTCGTTTACAATGGGCACGTACCCGCTTTCGTCGCGTATCGTCTTATTGGAGAGGAATTGCCTGTAGCCTCCTCCGGTTGTCTTGTTCACTACCGACATGTTCCAGACGATGATCCCCCGGTCATAGTAGGAAAAGTCGGTTCCCGTTGCGGTGATCGGAACCGTTTCGTTTACTTCGTACTTCGTTTTGGGCGCTCCTACGCTTCCGACCGGGCGCGGCGTGGTGCGAAAGTGTCCCACCGATTTGTAGCCATCGCCGTCCCGCACAAGGTTGTCGCCAATGGTGAAGCCCGCGCCGCCGGAGGCTGTGGCGAGTTCGGCGAGGTTGTAGGCTTGGTAAGGAACAAACTCAAAATCATTTAATGCACTTACCATACTACTGTACACATTTGCAGCCCCTCCGCTAAGGATATAGCCCGGATTGCCGCCAAAACGATTGATCCAGTACATGGATTCGTAGTAATCGACAAAGTACCAACCCCGGTCGGCTTTCTTGTCTAAATCGGCAAAATGCAGAACCTGTTGGGCATCTTTGGAACCGTCTACTTCAATATCCGCAACAGTAGCTCCTAATGTTGCATTTATCGAAAAAATAAAAATCTGTGTAATCTGACTTATTGGCCCAACCACTTTATTGGAATCAATTTTGCCGACTTTGATCCCATGATAATTTGGCGCAGCAGCTTGAACTTCGGGTAAGGGAAAATAGTCACCCCATCCTCCAAACAAGATTGAGATTAATAGGGTTATGCGTATCCACTGTTTGCATATCCTTCTTTTGCTCATTCATTTTCACCCGATTATCGTATACGAAAATTGTTGGGTATTTTTAATCCGATCAAGACTTGAGAGGTTCTTATACAGGTATGCTGCGGCGTTTGTAGAATCAAGTTTATTCAATACCGAAAAGCCCATAGATTTGACGTTTTCCAACTTCACTTTAAACGTTTCGCCATTGACAAAACCTTCCACAGAATCGTCTTTGTATACGAATCTAGCTCCAATGAAAAACAACCCATCCCCCTTCGGCACCTTCCCGATCAAATACCCATTCTCCACTTTCAGACTATTGTGAAACTCCAGCGCATACTTCTCGCCCAGATCCAGATTCAGCTTGTCCTGCCACAAATGGCGGATAATCAGCGCGGCATCTTCCCGCGTCACGGGCAAATCCTCGCGAAACTTGGGCTGTCCTGCGGGAGCAGGCTTCATCCAGCCCCAGGTGATGAGCGCACCAGTGTTGGTATAGCCCTTGGCTTTTTCTCCCCGGTACGGCCGCCAGGCGTTGAATACGAGCAAGGCCGTCTCCTCCTTGTTCAACAGCTTGTTGGGATTGATCTCCACTCCGGCCAATACCCCCGCCTTTTGCGCCCGTTCGTAGACGCCTTTCGCCCAATGCCCTTCCGGAATTTGCGGCACCGACTCCCTTTCCTGCACGCCGAGAACGGCAACCAGGCTGGCGACGAACTGCCCCTGCGTAATTTGATCCTCCCCGTGGAATTTTCCATCCGGGTAATTCCACATCAACCGTTTTTTCAGCACAAACTCAACGGCCCCCACTTCCGGGTATGCGGTATATTCACTGGAGGGGCTTGCGGCAACCGCTCCGCTTGCCTGCGAAAAGAGCGAACTGGCAACCAGTGCCGCCACGCAGATTCTTGCCAAAAAACCATACCTTTTCTTCATCCTCAACATCCTCCTGTCTTCCCTTTTCACCTTTTCAACCAAGACCTGTCCCTCTGTCCCATCATCGCACCCGACGCTGGGACAAAAAAACGCACTCAACCTTTTTTCAAAGTGAGTGCGTGCTGCCAATCCGATATTTTGACTGTACAATGGCCTGTTCAAGATCAATGCACCGCCGGCGGAACTTCCTGCACCAGCGCCTTGAGTTCCTCAATAAACTCCAGGCCTTTATGTATTTCCTCTTCCGTGTAGCGTTGCTTGCTTTTCAGCGTAAAGATCTTGTGTTTCATTTCTTCGTAAGGCAGATGGGCAAAATAGAGAATCGTGGATACCAGCTCAAGAAAACGGGAATTCTCCTCGTTCATCCGGGTGATGGCCCGCTCTCCGGGACCCAGAGTTGTCCCGTGGTAGCGCAAAAAGTCGCGTCCTCTTTCATTCAGCGTGTAGCGGTACATGTGAATCGCGCCCTTGCTTTCCACCTGCTCATCGAGGAACCCCAGATTGCACAACTCGTCCACCCGCAGCGTCAGTTCCTCCGAATACGGACCGTACATGTGAAATTCGAAGCGTTCATCAAAGTCCATATTCAGGTGCTTGGCTATGTACACCATTTTTTGCAGTTTTTTGCGACCGCTGACTTCACCTGCGACCTCAATCAAGCGAATGATCTTGGCGTGACGCCTAAGCATTTCCCATCACTCCCAGACGTTCTTGAATCTTGCGGGAGAGGTCCCCCGGCAGAGCCAAAACTTTCTCCAAAGGATAATACAGTTTGTAATCAAAGCGCCGTTTTCCGCTGATGGCCTGCACGATCTCCGACTTCTGCGAGAGTTCCACAAGTTCGCCCGACGGCATGAGCAACATAATCGGAATGCGCTCCTCCTCTTCGCCGGCGCGATAAAAATCATAAGGCAGATCAGACGTGGTGTCCACTTCCAAATAATACGCCGGATCAATGCCCGCTTCCGCAAACAACTCCTGCAGTTCCTTCAGCATACGGAAATCTCCGGAGTGAAATTCTACGTATTTGAACAATTTCCTGTCGAGAAAACGTGAACATAAATCGCTCAAAATCGTGTCTTTTTCCCGCCGCCACATCTGCATGTAGAAAAGAATTACCGACTCATCCAGCGCCAGATAATCTTCCAGCTCCACCTTCTCGCGCAAAAACGGCAGAAGCAGGACCGGCTCCTGGGCAAACTTGTAGCCCTGGTCGAACAAATCCTTGGCCCGCTGGATGATCTTGCGCAGAACCACCTCGCCGCTGCGCGTCACCGGATGGAAATACACCTGCCAATACATCTGGTAGCGGGACATGATGTAATCTTCCACTGCGTGCATACCGCTGAACTTGAAGACAATGCCATCCTCGGTCGGGCGCATCACCCGCAAAATCCGTTCGATTTCAAAGTTGCCGTAGTTGACGCCGGTGTAATAGGCATCCCGCAGCAGGTAATCCATGCGGTCGGCGTCCAGCTGGCTGGAGATGAGGCTGACGATCAGCTTGTTTTCGTAGGTTTTGTTGATCACCTCGGCCAGCTTGCGGGGGAAATCCTCGTCCATGCGGCGCAAAATCCGGTTGATCTGTGTATCGCCCAACAGAATCGCGCGGGTCCAGTCTTCGTGGTGAAAGCGGAACACCTTTTCAAACGAGTGGGAAAAGGGACCGTGCCCCACATCGTGCAGCAGGGCGGCGCACAGACAGAGCAGCTTTTCCTCGTAAGTGAGCCGGATTCTCCCTTCAAACGTTTCCAGCATGCGCCGCATCAGTTCGTAGACGCCAAGCGAGTGATTGAAACGGCTGTGTTCTCCGCCGTGAAAGGTAAGAAAGCTGGTGCCCAGCTGCTTGATCCTGCGAAGCCGCTGAAATTCTGCCGAGTTGATCAAATCCCAGATACATTTGTCGCGCACATGCACATAGCGATGAACCGGATCTTTGAATACCTTTTCTTCCTCCAGAAGTTCAGGTTTTCGCATCTGGACACTCCTTTCCCTCGAGATTTCCTGGAAACGCAACAAATCTAGCAGTTCATCCTACTATACCATACTTGAAAAAGCAGGAAAACAAAAGCAGGGATGAGCCAAACGCGCTCATCCCTGTCATGCTTCTGCCGCATCCTCGCACAAATCGGGGCGTTTTGCCCGTTTTTTCGCCAGTCTGTTCAGTTTTCGCTGCGCCAATACCATGTAGAAGGAAGGAACGACAATCAGCGTCAACATGGTGGAAAACAACAGACCGGAGATAATCGTCACCGCCATCGGCTGGAACAGCGGATCGCCGGAAACGGCAAGGGGCATCAGCCCGGCCACCGCGGTAAAGGAGGTCAGCAGAATCGGGCGAAGCCGAGCCTCTCCGGCATGAATCACGGCCTGCTTCAGCTCGGTTCCGGCGCGGCGCGCCTCCTCGATGAATTCGATCAGGACGATCCCGTTGCGCACGACAATGCCCGCCAGTGAAATTACGCCCATCATCGCCATGAAGCCAAGCGGCGTCTGCGTGACGAACAGACCGATCAGGCTCCCGGCAGTTGCCAGATAGACAGTGCTCATCACCAACAGCGGGATGGACACGGAGTAAAACTGCATGGCCATCAGAAGCAAAATCAGGAATACGACAATCACCGAAAGTTTGCCCATGTCGAGAAAAACGTCGGTCTGCTCCGAAGTTTCCCCGCCGATCTCATAGCGGTATCCATCCGGCATGGACAGTTTTTGCAGCAACGGGGAAATTTCCGCCATCACTTCCGTCGCCGTGCGTCCTTTGACATCGGCGGAAATCGAGACGCTGCGGGACAAGTTCCAGTGCGGGATCGCCTGCGTGCGAAACGTCGGCTTCACTTCCGCCAGCTGGGACAAGGGAATCAGCTCTCCCAGCGCGTTGGGGACGCGAAGGCGTTGAAACAGCAGCGCAGGGTCCGTTTCCGTCTTTGACAGGAACAGCTTGATGTCGATCAGGTCGTTTCCGTCGTCAAATTCGCTTACCGTGATCCCCTCGCTGGCCAACCGGAGCGTTTGCGACAACGTGTTGTAGTTGACCAGCTTTTGCTCCATCATCTCCTGATTGACGACAAACCCCAGAGTGTACCGTTCGATCCCCAGGTTGTCCTGTATGTTGTAGGTGCCGTCCACCTTGGCAACCAGGTCCTTGATTTCTGCGGACAAGCTGCGCAAGGTTTCCAGCTCGTTCCCCATTACCCGGATTACTACCGGCTTTCCAACCGGCGGACCGGTTTCCAACTGTTCCGGCAAAATGCTCGCTTCCGGGTACATGCGTTCAAACTCTTGCTTCCACTTCGCCAGCATTTCCCCGATTTCGGCCTGGCTCTTGTCATAACGGACGACCAGCTGCCCGATGTTTAGGCCGCTGCCGGCATCCGTATCCCCGCTAAACATCTTTGGGGCACTGCCGCCTGCGTACGAAGCCACCGCGACCGTTTCCGGCTGCTTAAGAATCCAGTCGGAAACGCCGCGCACCACCCGATCTGTCTCCTCGATGCTGCCTCCTGCGGGAAGTTGGATATTGACCAAAAACTGCGGACGGTCGTCCTTGGGAAAAAGTTCGATCGGCGTAAGCGGAATCAAGCCATACGCCGCCGTACCGACCAGCACCCCGACCATCCCGGACAACAGGGGACGCTTGAGAATGCGCGGCATCAAGCGGTTGGCATACCAGTGGGTCAGCTGCAACAGCTGTTTGCCCAACAATCCAGCCGGCTTGCGGTAGCCGCTTGCGTCTTTTTTGTTGCGCCGTTCATGCCACTCCCGAAAAATCGGGATGATCGTCAGCGACATCAACATGGATGCCAGCATGGTCAGGGAAATGATAACCGGAGCGGGGCGGATGAACTCGCCGACGTTTCCTTCCAGAAACAGCAACGGGCCAAAGGAAGAGATCGTCGCCAGCGTTGCCGTCACAATGGAAATGGAGACCTCTTTTGCTCCCCGGACCGCCGCTTCCATCGGCTTTTCCCGCAAAACGGAGAGGCGGCGCTCGATATTGTCATTGACCACAACGGCATCGTCAACGAGTATCCCCAGCACGATAATCAGCGAACAAATGGAAATCATGTTCATGCTGATTTCCAGCGACGGCAGGAAGATCATCCCGACCGCCATGGAAATGGGAATGGCCAAGGCAACGACAAGCGATGTGACCAGGTTTAACCCCAGCGTACACACCAGCAAAACAGAGCAAATGGCGATGATCATTTCTCGAGTCAAATCGCCGAACAGTTCCTCGATCCGCTCCTGCTGGCTGTAGATGGAATGCACTTCCGCCCAGGTCGGCAGCGTTTCTTTCAGCCGGTTCATCAGCTCATCCACTTGCTTCTGCAGGTTGGGCACGTCGCTTCCCGTCTCCGCATTGATGCTGATGGAGACGGAGGGCTTGCCGTTGTAATAGGAAAGATACTCGACATCCTCCGTGGTCAGCTTCACCGTTCCCACATCTTCCAGATAGACCGGGTACCCTTCCCGTGAGCGAGCCACCAGCACGCGGCTCAGTTCCTCCACATCGGTGTACTGCGGCAAATCCAGCTGGTACATGCGGTTCCCGTTGGTCAACTCTCCCAGGGGAACGCGCTCGTTTTCCGCCTTGACCGCGCTCAGCACCTGGCTCCAACTCAAGCCCAAATCGCTCAACATCTGCGCGTCTACCTCGATGTGGATCTCCTGCTCCGGAATGCCCTGGACAGAAACTTCGGCCACGTTGGGCAGGGTGCGCAACTGTTCCTTCCAAGACTCCATCAACTCCCGCAGGCTGTACAGCTGCTCCCGCGTTTCGGCGGTTACGGCGAGCGTCTGCACAAACGTGCGGTTCAAATCGTCATTAATCACCGGCTGAAGCGCATCGTCGGGCAGATCCGCCTCCGCGTCCTTCACTTTTTTGCGCAGTTCCTCCCAGACCTGTTTGGGGTCGACGCCGTTTTTCGTCTCGACCGTGATGAACGAAACGCCCGGAGAGGAAGTGGAGACAATGGTCTTGATGCCCTGGATTTCATTGATCTTTTCCTCCAGTTTTTTGGTTACCATCTGCTCCACTTTTTCCGGGGAAGCGCCCGGATACACGGTGGTGACGGTAGCCACATTGACGACGATGTGCGGAATCTCCTGGCGTGACAGCTGCAGAAAGCTGAAAAAGCCAACCAGCACGGCCATGACAAAAAACAACAGGGTAATTTTTCGCTTGCGGACGATGTATTCGATCACGGGGTCGAACCTCCCGTCTCGGCCACGGCATCGCCGTCAAACAAGCGATCCGCTCCCTTAACGATAACCTGGTCGCCCTCCCGCAGGCCGTCCAGAATCTCCAGCTTGTTGTCGGCCAGTTGACCGATCTTCACGCTTGTTTTTACCGCCTTGCCGTCCTGGAACAAAAAGACGTGGGCATCCGCATTTCCCCTGCTGAGGACGGCCTCTACCGGCACGAAAATGCCTGTTTTTCCTTCCAGCGTCTTGGTCGCCTTGACGACTTGCCCGGCAAACCAATCGCGCGCCGGGTTGGGGATTTGCGCCTCCACCCCGATGGTGCCCGTGTTGGCATTGGTCATCGGGTAAATCTTCACCACTTTGCCTTCCCGGGTTTGCCCATACAGATCAAAGAGAATAGTCTCTCCCACCTGCCATGCGCTGATTTCCCGGTCGGGAACAGGCAGCACAACCTTCAACTGGTCCACCTTGCCCACGCGATAGGCAGGGGTTCCCGGGCTGACCAGACTGCCCGCAGATGTCAGCTTGGCCAATACGGTTCCATCGAAGGGGGAACGCAGCTGGGTTTTCTCCAGAGTAACCTGTGCCGCTTCACGCGAGATCACCGCCTGCTGATAAGCTGCCCGGGTCAAATCCTGGTCTTCCGCCCGCGCTCCCTCGGCAACCAGCGAATAGGCCTGTTCGGCGTTTTCCAAATCTTTCCGCGCCAGATTCAAGGCATTCTGCACATTTTCAAAATCGCTCCGCGAAATCGCGTTCTGCTGATACAGCTTTTCCATCCGCCGGTAATCATCCTGCGCCTTTTGATAGGCGATCCGCGCTTTCTCCACCATAAGCTTCGCCTGGGTGATCTCCTGTTGGCGCGCCCCGTTTTGCACCTTGTTCAAATTGGCGGCACTCTGCTGAACTAAGGCGCTGGAGGAAGCCACCTGCAGTTCGTAATCCCGGGCTTCTACCCGTGCCAGCACCTCCCCCGCCTTGACTGGATCCCCCTCTTTCCGATTCATCTCCACGACCCGGCCCGTCACCTCAAAGGAGATGACCGCCTCTTCCCAAGGTTGCAGCACACCGGACAATTCCGACACCTGGACGACCTGCTCAGGCTTGACCGTTTGCAGCACGACCAGCTTTGCCGAAGCATCCTGGTTGGAGGAAACGGCCTCGTCCTGGCCGGAACAGGCCGTCATGACCAACAGTGAGAGCAAAACAGGAATAACGGATAAAAGTTTTCTCATGCGAACATCTACTCCCAATTTTCGATTTTGCCCATGTCTTTCGAAACCGGAAGCGCCTGCGCCCCAATGGCAGCCGGCTGCTTTTGCACCGCCGGCTCCGAAACGGGCCGTTCCATGTTCCGGCCATCCCTGCCATATGACTTCGTTTTTTCCACCGTGAAGCCAAAACGGGTTCGGCCGCTGCTTCCATCTTTACCACGTCCAGTATATGGCATATTAATCCTCTCGCAAAGTTTTGCATATTTTGTTTGTTTGGAAAAATGTGCAAAACCCTTCTGTTAGCCCTCTTGTCGTGAACATCTTCAAGAGGGGGATTTGCGTTTTCGCGGAAAGTTTTGCCGCGTCCCCAAATACAGGAATATCACGCTTGCCGCTGATCATTTCCTGCACACAAAAACAGGACTGCGAAAAATTCAGTCCTGTTTTTCAACCGTACCAAATTCTGCATGAATCAACCGCCGCAGATCCGCAGGGAGCGGGGCCGTGCAGCAAATTTCTTGCCCGGTCAGCGGATGGGGAAACGAAAGCAACTGGGCATGCAACGCCTGCCTGCGCATAAGCCCCCTCCGTCCCCCGTACAGCACATCACCCACCAGCGGATGCCCGAGGTGGCAAAAATGGACGCGGATCTGATGCGTCCGGCCCGTCTCCAGCCAAACGCGGACCCTGCTCATCTCCGAGGATCGCGCCTCCACCTCGTAATGGGTGATGGCAACGTCTCCCCGCTCCGTAACGCAGCGCCGCGTCGGATGGTGCGGGTCGCGGCCGATCGGAGCGTAAATCGTGCCTTTGTCCTGTTCCAGGCGGCCGCTGACCACAGCCAGGTACTCCCGGCGAATCTTGCCTTCGCGCAGCAGCCGGTCCGCCAGTTGATGACCGTAGCTGCTTTTGGCGAGCAGGATCGTTCCGGACGTATCCTTGTCAAGCCGGTGAACGGCGTGGATGCTGCCTGTCTCTCCCCGCCGCTGCAAAACCTCCGCCAAAACCTGAACGAGCGTCCCCTGCTGCCCTGCCTTGAGCGGATACACCATCATGCCCGCCGGTTTGTCAACCGCGAGCAGGTGGTCATCTTCGTACAAAATGGGGATTTCCGCCCCCGCCTCACCGGTTTTGTCCGGCAAACGGGACAAGGGCTGCGGGATGCCATCGGACTTTGAGCGGGTTGTTCCGGCTTCATCGGAAACGCGCCCTTGCCTCTCCTTCCCTGCCGGCTTCGGTGCGTCGCTCACCCGAACGGCCACCTTGTCGCCCGCTTTTACCGGACGCTGCAAATAAGGCGGCCTTTGGTTCAACAGAAGTCCCCTGCGCCTCGTCAACCGTTGCAACATGCGCCCCGAAACGTTCATTCTCTGCCGAACCACCTGTTCCACATTCATGCCCTCGTCCGCTTCCGTCACGATGTATTCCAGCCAGCCCTTGCGACTCAATTCCATCCCTCTGTTTCTGTTTTGCTCCATGGCTGAGAATTGCGCCTACGCTTTCAGATTCTCCGGATTCAGACCCTGCAGCTCCGGAAGGACAAACAGGCCGTCCTTGCGGATCAGCACATCGTCAAACCAGATCTCGCCTCCTCCGTAATCCGGACGTTGGATGTTCACCATGTCCCAGTGAATCTGGCTGCGATTGCCGTTGTCCGCTTCTTCATATGCCCGGCCAGGGGTAAAATGGAAACTTCCGGCAATTTTTTCGTCAAACAAAATATCGTTCATCGGGTGCAGGATGTAAGGGTGAACGCCCATGGCAAACTCGCCGATGTAGCGCGCTCCCTCATCGCTGTCCAGAATTTCGTTCAGCTTCTGCGTATGGTTGGCAGTGGCCTCGACGATCTTTCCATCGGCAAAGGTCAGGCGCACATTTTCAAACTTCGTCCCCAGGTAACTGGTCGCGGTGTTGAAGGTGATCGTGCCGTTGACGGAGTCGCGCACGGGAGCGGTAAAGATTTCCCCGTCCGGGATATTGCGCAGGCCGGAGCAGATGACGCTGGGGATTCCCTTGATCGAGAAGCGCAAATCCGTCCCGGGCCCCACCAAGCGCACCTTGTCCGTCCGTTCCATCAGCGCCTTGAGGGGGAGAAAGGCCTCATGCATCTTCTTGTAGTCCACGGAACATACATCAAAATAAAAATCCTCAAACGCCGCCGTCGACATGTTGGCGCTTTGCGCCATCGCCGGCGTCGGGAAGTTGAGCAGCGTCCAGCGGGTGTTGTTGATGAGGTAGTCGTTCAGTTCCTGCATGACTTGCTGATGGGCGCGGCGGCGCTCCACCGGAACATCCGCCATCTCGCTGTCGTTGACAGGACCGTTGATGACGATGTAGGCGTCCAGGTCCTTGTACATCGGTTCTTCCCATTTCGCCAGCCAGGCCGCCCTTTCTGCGCTTGTTCCCATCATCAGTTCCCGCTGGATGGCCTGGTCGAGGATGCGCACAAACGGATACGCCCCTTTTTCATACGCCAGCTTGACAAGTTCCCGAGCCAACGCGTGCCCTTCCCCCCGCACCTCGATCAACAGCTTTTCCTTTTCCTTCAGGCCGACGGAGTGATCCAGCAAATTTTCCGCCAGTTTTTGCAAGCGCGGATCCTTCATGCAAAATCTCCCCCTCACCGTTCACATGTATCGGATAAGGAATATCTTACCGGATGGCCGTGCCTTTTACAATTCGCGCCTCGGCCGGCGGGTACGAAAAACACCCCTCCCGCTGCGGATTGAACCTCGCTTTGCCCAAATCCCCGGCGAATCGGAAGACAATAGGCGGAATTTCCTCCTCGAATTATACCTCAAAGCGGTGAATCATTCTCTGCAGTCGGCCTGCCTCCTCATTAAGCCTTGCTGCGGAAACGGACACATCTTCACAGGCGGCCAATTGAACATCGATGGATTGAACCGCATCCTGCGTATTCACCTGCGTTTTTTCCGCAATCTGCTTCATAACCAGAGACGCTTCGTTGACTTGTTCCGCATTGTTTGACATCTGTTTGGCCGAAGCGGAAACTTCCTGGATCTGATCCGTGACTTCCGCGATGGCCTTGCTGATCGTGGAAAATATCTCCCTGGCTTGCCGTGCCACTTCCATGCCGGACTCCGTTTCCTCACTGTTTTGTCGCATGGCGGATACCGCTTCAGTCATTTGCCCGCGAATTTCTTCAATCAACCTGCCGATCCGGGCAGCAGACTCCTGTGATTGTCCCGCCAATTTCCGCACCTCGTCGGCTACGACGGCAAATCCTTTCCCCTGTTCACCGGCGCGCGCCGCTTCGATGGCCGCATTGAGGGCCAAAATTTGCGTTTGTGCGGTAATCGCTTCCATGACCTGGAGAATTTCCGCGATTTGCGCCGAGTTTTCCTCCAGTTGCTGTACGATCTGATGCGTCTGGCGAGTGTGGGCATGGATCTGTTGCATCTGGTTTTCCACCCGGCTTACCGTTTCATCCCCCTGCCGGACCAGATTGGACATGTTCAAAGACAGATCCGCGACTGCCGCGGAGGCGGCCGCGACCATTTCAATGCCGGAACTCATTTCCGACATGCTGCGTGCCGTTTCCTTTGCACCGTGCTGTTGTTGCTCGGCCCCCTTCGCGATTTCCCGTACCGAGTTGGCAATGTGCCGCGACGCACTAGCCGTCTGTTCCGCTCCCGTAGTCAATTCTTCCGATGCCTGGGCAACCTCGTCTGCCGCTCTTCTCACTTCCAAGATCAGGTTGTGGAGGTTTGTCCGCATCTGTTCAAACGCCTGCGCCAGTTCTCCCACTTCATCCCGTGAAGATATGGCCACAGGCTGATCCAGTTTTCCCTCGGAGATCTGAAGCGCGCTGTGATTCAAGAAGCGAAGCGGCCGAATGATCGACCGGTTCAGCCATACGGCCAGAACCCAGCTTACGGTCAGCGCGGCCAAAAAACTGATCAGCAACACCTGGTTGGAGTGTTCAATGGAGTCCTGAATGCTGCTGACGTCCTGTGTAATCTGCTCGATCTTTTCCTGGCGAAACAGGTCGACAGCCTCGTTTATTTTCTCTGCCTGAATGTCAAATTCACCCATGAGCCGGTTTCCGGCTGCGGTCCCTCCCGTCAGATAAGCGTGAGTCATTTTCTTGCCGTTTTCGTAGTAGGTTTCAAAATCGCTGCTCATCTGCTGAAAACGGTCCAGATCCTCCGGATTCAACTGTTTCAATTCCTCCAGCTGCTGATAAAAGAGTTCCGCGTATTCCGCCGCTTTTTCCAGACCATCGTCGAGTCCATCTTTTCCCTGCGTGGCGCTCATATCCGTCAGCCACTGCTGAACCTGCACCACCGACAGTTTCATTTCTTCCGCCAAAAGGGCAGAGCGAAGCGTTTTGGCTTCCATGACAGCGGTCAGATTGGTTTGTTCCCGGGAGATGATGTATTGATATCCCCCTACTGCTGCAAACAGGATAAAAATAGTAGCAAAGACAAGCGAAATTCTTTTGACGATGGACATGTTTTCCTCCTTCCCGCGATCGCATGGAACTTCTGCGCAAATCCGAGCATTCACTTGTTTGTCAACAGCCCAAAAGAATCAATCCTTTGGGCCCGGGTTACTATAATGATCTGGAAAATTTACGAAAAAGTAAATCTTTACAAAAAAAATCCTTAAAACTTTCAATTCTTTTTTAACGAATGTTGAAAGCCACTCGCGGTCAGGCAAACGACCATTCTTCGCCGGTGAAAAGATGCGAAGTTTATCCTTTGATACATAAAAAAGAGGCATTGACAATATCCGGCGGTCATGCACGCAATACCGCCTGCATGGATATCGTCAACGCCCTTTGTTGATGGGGATTTGCCTCAGGGCAGCACTTCCTGTTCCGTATACCCTACCTCGCCAAAACGGCCGCGGATCCACTTGTACGTATCGTCATAAATGGCGCGCAGCTCAGGATCCGTGCTTTTCACCGCCTGCAAAAGGGTCTTGGAGCCGTAATAGTAAGCGTGCAGGGTGTTCTTGTCCAAACCCAGCCGGTGGGTGGCCGCCAATTGATTGTAGTAGAGCTGATGGAAGCGGGGATCGCGGTACATCTTGTGGTCGCCTTCGATCTCGATTTGCAGCCCGTACTTTTGCACCGCATCCATCAAGCCGTCGAAGCGCTCAAGCGAAACTGACTTGTCGCTGTAGTAGTTGGGCTGTAAAAAGGCGTAGTCGAAGTGCAAGCTTTTCCACTCTTCCACGCCGGGCGCTCCGAAGTACGGAATCCAGTAAAAACGAAGCCCTTTTTTGTGCACCATCGCAGCTGTGCTGCGAATCAGTTCCCGCTCCTTGGGCGCGCTGTCCTCCACCAATTCGTGGAACCAGTAAATGCCCTCCAGGCGCAAGTAATTGAACTCGGCTTTCTCCCAGCGTTTCATCAGTTCCTGGAAGTACCACTCCACCGCCTTCTTGCGGTTTTGATAAGCCTGCTCCTCGCCTGCTGTGGCAGGCGAAAAGGAAAGCGAAACCTTATCCTCGAACAACCGTCCGAAGTTGGTCTGTGACGCCGCCGGATAGGGAATGGCGATCACCACGTTTTCCTTGGTCGGCTGGGTGTACAAGGTGCCGCGCAGGCGGTTGTACTCGCGCATCGCGCTGTTCAGCGCATCCAGCTGTCTGCCTTTGCGGAACAGATCGTCCAGGTAGGCTTCCCAGCTCTCCTTCGTGGCGGGCATGGTTTGGTACGGCAAAAACAGCACGGTGTCAAACATCTGATCCCGCATGTAGCCGTCCTGGGTAAGATAGCCAACCATCGGCAGGAAATCCTCCGCCCGCCAGGTTCCGAGATCGTCGTACATGCCGCTGTAAGCCAACAGCATGTTCTCTACCGGCCGGCGGCTGCTTTCGTTGGCGATTTCCTTTGTCGGATTGGGCGGAGGCAGCAAAACGAAACTGCTGATTCCCTGGACGGCGTCTTTGACCCACACTTCCAACTGGCGGGCAAATACAAACACTTCCACAGGGAAAGAGACGCGGACATAGCGCGCCTCCACCTCCGGCAGGGAAATGGCCAGCGTGCGGATCACCGTCTCCTCCTCCATCGCGGGCACGTCATGCAGTGCCTTCCCCGCATACGACCAGGCCTTCCCGTCCCGGGACACCTCCACCTCCAGCCACTTGGGAAGCGTAATGCCCATCGACTTTCGCTGCAGGAAGGTGAGGTTGACCCGCTCCAGATTTTTGGCCTCGGGAAGCACAACCGTCACCTGGCGCCCGTACTGGCGGTTGTATCCGGTCCATTCCTCGGAAACCGCCGTCAGCCCGCCGACGGGACCGGGATATTGCTTCTCCACCTGGCGAAACAGCGGATCCTCCGGTCCAATCGTGTTCACCCTGGAGAAGCTCTTCGGCGCGATGTTGTACCGTTCATTTGCCGGCTCTCCGGCATTCTCTTCATCACTTTCCGGCTGCACTGCCTCGTCCGTTTCGTCCGCGGCCACGGGTTCACTTTTCCCAGCAACCGAATCGCTGTCAGCCGCTTCCGCTTGCTCGGCCTGTTCCGCTTTCCGGGAAGGTGCCTCCGAAAGAGCCGGCTCGGTGATGACCACGGGGATCGTCAAGCTGCGGTACCCGACCGTGATCGTCACATTTCCTTTCCCCGGTTCCGGTCCGGCCACGAACGTGCCGTCCGGAAGCATTTCCCCCAATTCCGGACGGTCAAAGGCAAAAATCGGGGTAAAGGGCAGCTCTTCTCCAGCGGGACGTGTTACCTTCAATTGCTTCGTTCCGCCTGGACTTACCCGAATCTCGGAAGCGTCGACGGCAAATCCTCCGCGCGTTGCCTGCTCGTAGCGGGTATCGAGGAGGCGTGCCGCAATCACCGCTGCCTCCGCCCGCGTGACCAATCCTTGCGGGTTAAAACGGCCGCCCGCCCCCTGCATCCACTTTTGTTTGCTCACGACGGCAACGGCTGCGCGGGCGTAATCGGCAATCTCCGATTCGTCTTCGTAGGGAACGCTTGTCCCCTCTTCGGGAGCCGCTCCGATCAACCTCATGATCCGTTCCAGAACGACCGCCATCTCCTGCCGGGTCAGCGGATCCGCCGCTCCCAGCGTCTGGCCGTCCCGTCCCCGCAAAACCTGAAGCTGTGCCAGTTCGTTGACGTATGGCGCAAACGGACTGTCCGCCGGCACATCGGCGAAGAATGCTTCCTTCGCTTCGCGCGGCAGCAGGCCGGCCGCCTTGCTGATCAACACCGCCATCTCCTGCCGGGTGATCGCCCTTTGCGGGTTGAAAAGGTCTTGGCCCTCGCCGCTTATCAAACCAAGGTCAGCCAGCCGGGTAATCGCATCGCGGGCGAAGCTGTTTTGCACATCGCGGAAGCTGATTTTTTCCTGTTGTTCGGCCGGCACGCCGCCTGTTCCCGGCAGCTGCGGCGCAAGACCTCCTCCCTCTTTGTCCTGAACGGAAACGGATGGAACCGCAGAAGACCCTGTCTCCTCTTCCGCGTATGCCGGGAGCGCGGCCGCGACAGGCAGGACCAAAGCCAGCACGGCAGCCAAAGCACGGCAACGCATTCGCCTTCCGATTGTTTTCATCTCTTTTCGTTCCTCCCCCATGCCCGTATTCACGCTTGTCCCTCCGGAATGACGTTAGCCGGGCGCGGCGGTTTCGGGCCAAAAAACTGGTAGTAATCCACCTTGATATTGCCGTTGTACAATTTCCGCTTTTTGCTTGCCTTGCGTCCAAAATGTTTTTCGAACTGCTCGTCCGAAGTAAGAATGTAAAAAGACCAGGTATCCAGTGCGGAAAACGTGCGTCCCATCTCCGCATACAACCGGCTCACCTGCTTCCGCTCGCTCAGGCGTTCGCCGTACGGCGGGTTGCAGATCAGGTATCCGTACTTTCGCTTCGTCCGCACATCGCGGACGTCCATCCGCTGGAAGTGGATCAGATCGTCCACCCCTGCTTCGGCGGCGTTGCGGCGGGCCACTTTCAGAATCTCTCCGTCCAGGTCCGTGCCGATGATCTCCAGCTTCTGCCCGTACCGGGCCAAATCGTGCGTCTCCGCGCGCGCTTCCCGCCAGACGCTGCGGGGAATCACCGGCCAGGCTTCGGAGGCAAATTCCCGGTTCATGCCGGGCGCGATATTTTGTCCGATCAGGGCCGCTTCAATGGGAATCGTGCCCGAGCCGCAAAACGGGTCCATCAAGACGCGGTCCGGCTTCCAACGGGACAAAAGAACCAGCGCCGCCGCCATCGTCTCTTTCAGCGGGGCCGTCCCGATCAGCGTCCGGTAACCGCGCTTGTGCAAGCCCGGGCCCGATGTGTCGATGGTCAGCGTGGCCACGTCCTTGAGCAGCGCCACTTCGATCTTGTACATCGGTCCCGTCTCCTCAAACCACTCCCGCTTGTAGCGCTTTTTCAGGCTTTCCACAACCGCCTTCTTCACGATCGCCTGGCAGTCCGGAACGCTGAACAGCGTTGACTTCACCGACTTGACCTCGACGGGAAAGGCGGCGTCTTCCGTGATCCAGTCCGCCCAGGGAAGCGCCTTGGTCTGTTCAAACAGTTCATCAAACGTGGTTGCGCGAAACTCCCCGATCTTCAGGCGCACGCGGTCGGCTGTCCGCAACCACAGATTGGCCCTGGCGATCGCGGAAACATCTGCGGTAAACTGGACTTTCCCGTTGTCCACCCGCACCTCGCTGTATCCGAGCGCCCTCACTTCCTCCGCCACGACGGATTCCAGCCCGAATGTCGCCGTGGCGATCAAATCAACCTTTTGCATGCAGTAATCTCCTGTCCGTCCATCGTCCTGATTTTCCTGCTGTTTTTGGGACTTATCCCTATACTATATTACATATTACCCGATTTGCCTGCCGTATGGAAATCGGAAGAAAAACGGCGATGCAAACCGGACTGGCTAGCGGGCCGCCCCCTGTTCCATCCTGCGGATCACCTGTACCTGTTCGATCTCGTTGGAGAAAATCCGGCACTTTCCAGCACATGAAGCAGTTTTTTGCGTGAAACGGGCAAAAACTTTCCCTCACGAATTGGATACGGCCGTTCCCTGTTGCAAAGACTCCCGGAATGGTAAGATAAAGAAACAATGCATTAAAATCCGTTTGGAAAAATGTGTTTGGAAGTGGCGGCAAATGAAGACATCAACGAGAATTTTGCTGTTTGCGGGCGGAAATCTGGGAGATTGGGCCCTGCAGCTGATCCGGGAGGACGACCTGCTCGTCGGAGTGGACCGGGGAGCCTGGTTCCTCGTGGAAAACGGGCTTGCTCCCCATCTGTCCATCGGCGACTTTGACTCTGTCACAACGGAAGAAAAGGAGAAGATTGAGGCGCGAAGCAGACAGTTCGTCAGCTGCGATCCGGAGAGGAAAGACCTGACAGACACGGAGATGGCGATGAACTGGGCTTTGCAGCAAAATCCTCGCGAAATCCTTTTGCTCGGCGTGCTGGGTACCCGCTTTGACCACACGCTGGCCAACGTTCACCTGCTGGTCAAGGGGCTTGCGGCCGGTATCCCCTGCCGCATTCTCGACCCCTGCAACGAAATCATCCTCGTTCCCGAACGCCTGACCGTGACACAGGACGGCTTTGACCAGTTATCCCTGCTTCCCCTGACACCGGAGGTTACCGGCATCACCCTGCAGGGATTTTTGTATCCGCTGGAAAACGCCACTCTGCGGATCGGCGACACGCTGGGAATCAGCAACGTGCTGACGGCCCCCTCCGGCAGCATTTCCCTTCGCACCGGACTTTTGCTGGTTATCAAGAGCAAGGATGAACCCGCTCAAGCTTCCGGGTGAAACGGCAACTGCCAGTCGATCTCAGTCATGCCGTGCTCGCGCAAAAAGCGGTTGGCGCGGGAAAACGGACGGCTGCCAAAAAATCCCCTGTGCGCGGAAAGCGGACTGGGATGGGGGGATTGAATGACACAGTGCCTGGAGCGGTCGATAAACGCAGCCTTTTCCTGAGCGTGTTTCCCCCAGAGGATGAAGACGAGCGGCCTCTCCCGTTCATTTAGCAGGTGGATGACTCTGTCCGTAAAAATTTCCCATCCAAGCCCCCTGTGCGAGTTGGGACAACCCGCACGCACGGTCAGTACGGTGTTGAGCAGCATGACCCCTTGCCTGGCCCAATGCACCAGGTATCCATGCGGCGGAATGGCGCAGTTCACATCATCCTGCAGTTCCTTGTAGATGTTTTGCAGGGACGGCGGCGGCTGAACCCCCGGCTTGACGGAAAAGCTCAAACCGTGCGCCTGCCCCGGTCCGTGATAGGGGTCTTGTCCCAGGATGACGACCTTGGCCTGTTCATACCCGGTCAAATGCAGGGCATTGAAAATGTCATACATATCCGGGTAGACGGTATAGGTTTGGTACTCTTCCTTCAACCTCTGCCGCAGCTTGAGGTAGTAGGGTTTGCTAAACTCCTCCTCCAGCAGCGGCGCCCAATCATTTCTCAATATTTTTTTCATCGTTGTCATCACCTTGCCACGATTCGGTCTCTTTCCACGATTGTCATGATTCCAGTATAGTACAAAAACAGAAAGCTCTATCGAAGTTTTTCAGGAATCAGCGGCCGCATCATCGCATACACCAAACATTCCGCATACAGAAAAACAGCGGACAGGCATTGTATGCCTCCGCTGTTTTTTCTGCATTTCCGGCTTACGCCAGTATGCCGCCGCTTTTGCTGTATTTCAAGATTCCCTCCGCCGCCCGGTAGGCAAGCGCGCCCACGGTTCCCGTCGGGTTGTAGCCGCTGTTGTGGGGAAAGGCGGAAGCCCCGACCACAAACAAATTTTCCACGTCCCACATCTGCAGGTAGTTGTTGACTGCAGACGTCTCCGGCGACGAGCCCATGATGACCCCGCCCGTATTGTGGGTCGACTGGTAGGTCGTGATCTCGTACGGACCGAGTTTGCTGTTGACTTCCACCTTGTCCGCGCCCATTTCTTTGAGAATTTCGCCGCAGCGTTCCGCCAGGTAAGCGGCCAACTGCCTGTCCTGCTCCTCAAAGTCAAAGGTAATCCGGATCAGCGGATCGCCAAACGCATCCCTGTAGGTCGGATCCAAATCGAGGAAGTGATGACGGAATGGCAAGGATGCCCCCTGGGCTCCGACGCTCAACGCACGGTAGTTGTACTTGAGCGTAGCCGCCTTGAACTCCTTTCCCCATGACGGCGTGCCCTTCGGCGTCTTGTTGTTGGCAATCGGCCTTTGCCCCAACTGGGAAATCGCGATATTGCCGCCGTGAATAAACTGCAAGTCGGAGTGGTCGAAGTTGTCGCCGTTGTAGTCATCCAGACAAGCGCCCAACGCCCCTGCCCCGGCGTACAGGTTGAATTCCCTGTCCTCGAAAAAGCCGACGGCTCCTCCCCGTATGACCTGGTAGGCGTAGTTCTTTCCAATCACACCACTTCCCGTATTCGGGTCGTACGGCCTGCCAAGCCCCGACAGCAACAACAGACGGACATTGTTAAACACATAACTGGTCAGCACGACGATCTCCGCCGGCTGTTCCAGTTCCTCGCCCGTCGTCACATCCGTATACAAAACTCCGGTGGCCCGGTTTCCCGTGTGCAGAATGCGGCGGACGTATGAATGCGTGCGGATTTCAAACTTTCCCGTCTGCTTGGCTACCGGGATGACCGTCACGACGGGGTCAGCCTTGGCGCCGTACTCGCAGCCGAAGCGCTCGCAGAAGCCGCAGTACTGGCAAGCAGAACGGGAAATGCCGTCCGGATTGGTGTACGCCTGGGAAAGGTTGGCCGACGGCATCATGTACGGATGCAGATTCAGCTTTTTGGACGCTTCCGTAAACAGCTTCAAGGGCGGAGAAGCCAGCATAGGCGGCGTGGGATACGGATTGGAACGCTTGCCGCCCAGCGGATTTTCCTCGCCGGAGATGCCAGCCATCTGTTCGAACTTGTCGAAGTACGGCTCCAGCTCGTCGTAGGTGATCCCCCAGTCCTGAAGGGTCATGTCTGCGGGAATCTTGTTTTCCCCGTACCGCTCAATCGTTTTGCTGCGGATTTCAAAATCGTACGGCAGGAAGCGGAACGTCTGTCCGTTCCAGTGAACGCCCGCACCCCCCAGGCCGTCGCCCATCAAAAACGAACCGTACTGCCGCATCGGCAGAGCCCGGATTCTGGTATTGTTGCGAAACGTGATGGTCTCCTTGGACAAATCCTGCATCATTTCATAGCGGAGCGCGTAGCGAAGCTCGTCGTGAACCATGTAGTAATCCTCGGTCTTCCGCTCTTTTCCACGCTCCAGGCCGACGACGGTCAAGCCCTGTTTGGTCAGTTCGGAAGCGATAATCCCGCCTCCCCAGCCGACACCGACAATCACCACATCTACCTTGGGCAGTCTCTTTGCCATTTCGATCCCCCTTATCCGCTCTGGTGATCCCGCAAGCTAAGCGGTTCCATTTCGACAAACTTTTCCTGTTCGATGACCTGCGTATACGCCATCTGGTTGCCAGGGTATCGTTTCAACCGCCAGCCATCCATGTTCTTGTTTCCGCCGTACAGCGGATCGGAGTACAAACCTTCCAGCGTGGCCGAACGAAGCATCTGAAAAAAACTGGAGGCTGAAATGGTCGTCAAATTGACTTCACCGGACTCAAATGCCTTCAATACCTCGTCCTGCTGTTCCGGCGTCAGCTCGTAAAACTTTTTCCCGTGTTTTTCGTTGCTGTAGTTGTTCATCTCTTGAATGCCGATTTCAAAAATCTCCCGGCGCTTGAGCCGCCCCTGATAACCTTGGGTCGCTTCTCCGGGATAAAAAGGAGGTTGCATGTAGTCGCGGGCGTTGGAACCCCAGTCGCCTGCAAGCTGGTGGTCAATAAAGTAGGCTACGCCCAGCGCCTTGGCTCCAGGCCCCAGTTCGTCTTCGGGAAAAATTCGTTCACATGCCGCATCGATCACCTTGAACTGTTCCGGTGTAAAAAACATTAAGGCCTGGTTGAAGTCTGCTGTTTGCTTGGAGCCAGTACCGGGTTGCTGCGGTGCCTGTTCCCGCTGCCTGACAAGCAGACCGCCGGCAACTCCGCCCACGACCAAACCGCCCAGCACCAGACCGGAATTTTTGAGGAATGTCCGGCGGGAAACCGGCTGATCTTTCCGCTGATTCTCTTCCAACACTACCACCTCCTGATGTCTCTATCCTCCTTTTTGCGCATATTTCTTCCAGCATAAACAGATACTGAGAAAAAAATTTCCATCCCGATCCGGACTTGCAGCCATAAGCGGCCCGGCAACAGATGGCAAAGATCAGCTTTTACATGGAGGGATATGATGAGACGAGTTCCGAAATGGATGGGCCTAGGCAGCTTGAGCGTGCTGCTGCTCCTGTCCGCCTGCGGCAACGCGCAAACCTCACCCCAGCAGCAAAACGGGGCACAGACGCAATCAGCAGGCCACGCCGAACACGGGCAACCGGACGGCGTGACGGTCATCCCCAGCATCGACCGCGACAAAAAACTGACGACCAATCGGGACAACAAAACCTACAGCGGGATGGGAACATCGCTGTACAGCACCATCGGCAGTTCCGGACTGCATGCCGGGGGACCGTCCACCAGCCTGGAATCCCGGCTGAATGCAGCGGGCATCCACGGTGTGCAGGCGATGATTATCAACGATATGATTTTGGTTGCGCCCACCTCCGCCGACACCACTTCCATCAACCAGATGGACCAAATGCAGGCGCACCTGCTGGGCAACTATACGGGCAGTTCCGCCCGCGGCAGGGAATGGCCGGATGGCACGTCCGGCTCGATGGGAACCAAAAGCGAGACCAACCGTTCGTTCGCCCGGGTTCGCGACCAGGTCGAACGGCTTTTCGGCAGCGACGCAGAGGTCTGGACCGTCACTTCCCGGGAGGGCGTAAGGGTATTTGAGCAGGTGAAAAAACAGATGCGGGAAAACGGGGGAAAGCAGATTCGGGCGGAACAGCTCGCGGCTCTCTTGCGCGAGGCAAACCGTTTGCCGTAATCCTGGAGCGAAGGCAGGGAAAAAGAAAAAGGGGACCGGAAAACCGGTTCCCTTGTTTTGATTCCCTTGTCACCGCTTGAAAAACGCCGCTGTGCAGGCCTTGCCCCTGCTGCAGCGGCGTTGTGGCGTGTCAATCCTTTTTCGGCAGCACAAACGAGCTTTTCAACGAAACAATCCGGTTGAACACGAGTTTGCCAGGAGCGGTGTCCTTGGGGTCTACATTGAAGTACCCGTGCCGGAAGAACTGGAACTTGTCTTGCGGCTTGGCGTCCTTCATGTTCGGCTCCACAAAGCCGTGGAGCACTTCCAGCGAGTTGGGATTGATGTGGTCCAAAAAGGATCCTTCCAGCTTGTCTTCGTCGTCGAGGATCAACGGCTCGTACAGGCGGAATTCCGCTGGTATGGCATGGCTTGCCTCCACCCAGTGGATTGTCCCCTTGACCTTGCGTCCGGTAAAGCCGCTTCCGCTTTTGGTTTCCGGATCGTACGTGCAGTGGATTTCCACGATATTGCCCGCTTCATCTTTGATGACTTCGTTGCATTTGATGAAGTAGGCGTGCTTCAGGCGCACTTCGTTGCCCGGAAACAGGCGGTAGTACTTGCTCGGCGGATTTTCCATGAAGTCGTCCTGCTCGATGTAGATTTCACGGGAAAACGGGATTTGCCTTGTGCCCATCGCCTCGTTTTCCGCGTTGTTCTCCGCCTCCAGCCATTCCACCTGCCCTTCCGGATAGTTGGTGATGACCACCTTCAGCGGCCGGAGAATCGCCATCGTACGGGGAGCCTTCAATTTCAGGTCTTCCCGGATGAAGTGCTCCAGCATCTTCGCGTCCACCGTGCTGTTGCTGCGGGCCACGCCGATCTCCCGGCAAAAGGCGCGAATCGACTCCGGCGTGTAGCCGCGCCGGCGCAGGCCGGCAATCGTGGGCATGCGCGGGTCGTCCCAGCCGTCCACGACCTTTTCGTCCACCAGCAGCTTCAGCTTCCGCTTGCTCATCACCGTATTGGTGAGATTCAGGCGGGCAAACTCGTACTGACGCGGCACGTGTTCCATCTCGCATTCCCGCACAACCCAATCGTACAGGGGGCGGTGGTCCTCAAACTCCAGCGAACAGAGCGAGTGCGTCACGCCCTCGATCGCATCCTCCAGCGGATGGGCGAAGTCGTACATCGGGTAGATGCACCATTTGTCACCCGTGTTGTGGTGCGGCGTGTGGGAAATGCGGTAAAGGACGGGATCGCGCATGTTAAGGTTGGGCGAAGCCATGTCGATTTTGGCGCGCAACACCTTTTCTCCGTCTTTGAACTCGCCTTTGCGCATCCGTTCAAACAAGTCGAGATTCTCTTCCACGGAGCGGTTGCGGTACGGACTTTCCACACCCGGCTCCGTCAGCGTCCCGCGCGTCTTGCGAATCTCCTCGGCGGACAGGTCATCCACGTACGCTTTTCCCTTTTTAATCAGAAGCACGGCGCGTTGGTACATCTCTTCAAAATAATTGGACGCAAAGCAGAGTTCGTCCCACTCAAAGCCAAGCCACTTTACATCTTCCTTGATTGCCTCTACGTATTCCTTGTCTTCCTTGACCGGATTGGTATCATCAAAGCGAAGGTGGGTTCTCCCTGAAAACTCGTCGGCCAGTTCAAAGTTCAGGCAAATCGCTTTTGCATGTCCGATATGTAGATATCCGTTCGGTTCTGGCGGAAAACGGGTAACGACTTCCTTGACTTTTCCGCTTTCCAGGTCTTCAATGACGATATTCCGGATAAAAGATGATGTTGCTACCTTGTTTTCCAACTGAAATCAACCTTTCCCTTCACCTTTACACTCCATAATACTGATTCTGCTGACAGAGTTCAACAAAATCGGGCCTGAATGCAGGCCCGATTCCCACCGTCACTTTCGCATTTTTTCCGGTTGGCGCCGGCAGTACAAGTTCACAAGCGAATCAACCTCTGCCCCCTGCTCCGCGATCGACCTGATTTTCTCCCGATGCTCGGGACGGATCAGATGGCGCAGCGGCTGATCTACCTGGCTGAAACTGCGGAATGCCTCGGCTGCCATCCGGTCCCATCGCGGATGGTAACGAAGCAGGTCATCCGGCATGACCCGCATGCGATCGGTCCCCTCTTCCGGCAGACAGTCAAAGGGTTCATCCAGATTGAGCGTGCCGTAATCGTCGGTCAGTTCTTCGCCGGGATAAATGTCGCGGGCGGCCAGTTCCAAATCGTACATCGTATCCACGCAGGTTGGGCGAAAGCTGTGGTTGACATATTTGGCCCGATCCCAGCACAGGATGTACTGGCCAAACTGATTCCGGAACGCGTATTTCCGCACTTCCCGCTTGCGCACCAGATCCATCGCCTCCACGACATCCGGATCCAGCTTCTGGTCCAGGTCGTCGAGAGCCCACACGATGGTACCTTTGGGAATGAAGCGGGTCGCAAACACGCCGCAGCCGATCCGCTCATTGATGTACCGAATTTCCGTATCGGGATGCATCATCCCTGTCACACTCCTTGGCCGCCGTTTGTATTACGATAAGCAAGGCGGGGCTAGGTGGTGTGTGAATGTCGGGGAAAGAAGAGCCTAAATTTCATCTATTTCACTAAGAAATGTAGGGTATCCGTTAGCGGTCAAGCAATGAAAGTTACCAAAACACAATAGAGGGGGGATTTACAATAACTTACTACTGAAATAATATATTTATATAAAATACAAATTTTGTAAACGGAAGGCTCTAATAATGAGAAAATTCATGGCAGCACTACTTTCGACATTGTTATTTACAGGTACGTTCACTTTCTCTGATCAAGTGGAGGCAAAAGGTAAAGAGGAAAAATTAAAAAGTGCATCAACTAAAAAGGAACTTAAATTGCAAGAATAAATGCAACAACTCACGGTAATCCATAATATGTAAATTA